>Ga0114959_10000121_pt1 | contig 72171 bp, 114 predicted proteins | sample C_130625_EF_Meta_FD_87317 | JGI IMG/M metagenome (GOLD analysis project Ga0114959, IMG submission 87317) | Freshwater microbial communities from Lake Croche, Canada to study carbon cycling - C_130625_EF_MetaG | ecosystem: Environmental > Aquatic > Freshwater > Lake | place: Lake Croche, Canada...
ACTGCTGGTTTTGCAATTGTTGGCTCTACGGCTCCAACAGGTGCAACAGGTGCTGCATGGTTTGATTCAAATACAGGTAAGACATACATCTATGACGGAACTTACTGGGTTGAGGTAGGTACAGCCCCAGTAGGACCTACTGGAGCAACTGGTGCTCAATCCACAGTAACTGGGCCTACAGGTATTCAAGGTGCAACTGGAGCAACTGGTTTTACAGGTGCAACAGGTTCACAAGGCGCAACAGGTTCTACTGGTGCACAGTCCACAGTAACTGGGCCTACAGGTAGAACAGGTGCAACAGGAGCATCTGTAACTGGTGCGACAGGTGCAACAGGTTCACAAGGTAACTCGGTTACAGGCGCGACAGGAGCTGCGTCCACAGTTACAGGTCCAACTGGTGCAACAGGCTCTACAGGTGCTGCATCTACAATTACTGGTCCCACGGGTGCAACAGGTTCCACAGGAGCGGCATCAACAGTCACAGGTCCAACAGGTTCTACTGGAGCAACTGGTGCACAGTCCACAGTAACTGGACCTACAGGACAAACAGGTGCAACAGGCTCTACAGGTGCACAGTCCACAGTTACAGGTCCTACAGGTGTAACCGGTTCCACAGGCGCAACAGGTTCTACTGGTGCACAGTCCACAGTTACAGGTCCTACAGGTCAAACAGGTGCAGCCTCTACTGTAACCGGTCCAACAGGTTCTACTGGAGCAACTGGTGCACAGTCCACAGTAACTGGACCTACAGGACAAACTGGTGCTACAGGTCAAACAGGTGCACAGTCAACAGTAACTGGACCTACAGGACAAACAGGCGCAACAGGTTCTACTGGTGCACAGTCCACAGTAACTGGGCCTACAGGTAGAACAGGTGCAACAGGAGCATCTGTAACTGGTGCGACAGGTGCAACAGGTTCTACTGGCGCACAATCTACAGTTACAGGTCCGACTGGTAGTACTGGTTCTACTGGTTCTACAGGTGCTGCATCAACAGTTACAGGTCCTACAGGAAGTACTGGTTCAACTGGAGCAACTGGTGCACAAGGTAACTCAATCACAGGTGCAACTGGCGCAACTGGAGCGGCATCTACAGTCACAGGACCTACAGGTTCGCAAGGTGTTACAGGTCCTGCAGGTGGACCTACAGGAGCAACAGGTAGAACAGGTGCTACTGCTAGTTTCTCAGTAGTTGGCTCCACCGCTCCAACTGGCGCAACTGGTAGTGCTTGGTTTGATTCTGCTACAGGTAAGACTTATGTGTATGACGGAACTTACTGGGTTGAGATTGGTACAGCCCCAGTAGGTCCTACAGGTTCTACAGGCGCACCTGGTACTGCAACATCTACTGGAGCAACTGGTTCACAAGGTGTGACAGGTCCAACAGGTGCAACAGGTACTCCGGGAACTGCATCATCTACAGGTGCAACAGGTCCAACTGGATACACAGGTCCTTCAGTAACAGGAGCTACAGGTGCTACAGGTTCTACAGGAAGTACAGGACCTACAGGTGTTCCTACTGGTGGTGCTACAGGTTCAGTACTGACAAAACTTTCTGGAACAAACTACGATGTTGCTTGGGTTGATGGATATCGTTACCTACAAACAGTAGTTTTCACATCTTCTGGTTCATTTGCAAAAGCAAGTTACTCAGGTATTCGTGCTGTTCGTGTTCGTGTAGTTGGCGGTGGCGGTGGCGGAGGCGGTTGCGCTACTACTGCTGCTGCACAAGTTGCAATTGGCGGTGGTGGTGGTGGCGGTGGCTACTCTGAAGAATGGCTTCTTGCATCTGCTCTTGGTACATCAGAAACTGTAACCGTTGGTGCATCAGCCGCTGGTGGAACTGCAGGTGCTAACGCTGGAACTGCTGGTAATACTTCATCTTTTGGTACTTCAGCATTTTTAACTGCTGCAGGTGGAGTTGCAGGTTCTGGTAGTGCTGTAGCAACTCCACCAGTAGCAGGAGCAACTGGTGGTGCTGGTGGTGCTGGCTCTAATGGAGATATTAATATGGCTGGTTCAAGTGGCGGTCGTGGGTTTGCATTTATTTCTACTGGTGTAAGTATGTATCCATTAACTGGTGGAGGGTCAATTATGTCTCCTCAAGGTGTACTTGCAGCCTTAACTTCTGCAGGTGTCGCAGGTAGTGCTGGTACTGCTTATGGTCAAGGCGGTGGCGGTGGTGCAAACTTTGTCTCTCAATCAACTGCTAGAGCCGGTGGTGCTGGTGCAGCAGGGCTTGTATTGGTAGATGTTTATGTATAATTACTTAAAGAAAAAAGGATAAATTATGGCATCACAGTTTCCAGCATCGCCAACTAATGGTCAACAGTTTAGTGTTGGTACAACTCGTTATATTTATAATTCAACCAAAAATCTTTGGGTAGTTGATACTGCAGTAACTCGCAAGGCTGTAAATTTTTATGTTTTTACTCAATCAGTCTCTTCTTGGCCTATCCCAACTGGAGCAAAAATAATTCAAGTTACTTGTATTGGAGCCGGCGGAGGTGGCGGCGGTGGCGGTGCTGATTATGATGGCGGAGGCGGTGCTGGTGGAGGAGGCGGTGGTCTTTCCATTGTTACATATAATTTAATTTCTGGCTACAATGCTACAGCCGTCATCACTATCGGGGCTGGTGGTGCAGGAGGAAGTGGTGGAAATAGTGATTTTCTTGGTTCTTCTGTTAGTGGCTCAGTCGGCGGTAGTACAACAGTAAAAATTGCATCATCAGGTGATAATGGAACCATATGGGCTGGTGGAGGTAGTGGTGGTCCTGGTGGAACTATAGAAGGAGTTTCTACAGGTTCTGGTGGTTTAGGACAACTCACTGGAGGTGCTGGTGGCGGAGGTGGTTCTGGTACTACTGTAGCAACACTTAATGGCAATGATGCACCTCCATCATACCGTGGCGGTGCTGGTGGTGGCGGTGGCGGTGCTGGTTTTTATGAAGTGGATAGAATTCAAGCAACATCTGGTGGTGCAGGTGGTTCTAATGATACATTTGGTGTCCCAACCGGGACACCTATGAATACTGCTCCAAGTGTTTTATATAGTACAATTACATATTTAGATACATACTATCCTGCTCTAAAACCTTCATCTATTTATGCTCCTGGTGGTGGAGGTAATGGTGCTCTTTATAGTTTGTATGATGCTGGTATGAATGGAGGTACTGGTGGTTTGTATGGTGGTGGCGGCGGTGGCGGAGCTGGAATAGGTACTCCAGGTGGAGATGGTGCATCTGGTGGCGGTACTGGTGGTAGCGGGGCACAAGGCCTTGTGACAATGACAATTTGGTTTGAGTGATTTAGATGCCTACATTTTCAAATAATATAGTTTCAAATATTGAATACTCTAATACGCTAACGCCTACTGGTGTATCTTCTCTTAGTACTAATGGATACAGTATAGAGATATCTGAAAATGGTAATACCATTGTTGCAGGTGACACTGGCGATAATGAAGGTAGGGGTGCTGTTTATGTTTTTAGTCGTCAAGGAGTTGGCGGACCTTGGGTGCAGACTCAAAAAATTACTTGGTCGTTGCAGACTATTGGTGGAAACTTTGGTTACTCGGTAGCCTTATCGGGTGATGCAAATACTTTAGTAGTTGGCTCTGTTAGTAACTCAGTTAATGCTGCTCAAGGTAAGGCTCAAGTTTATACTAGAAGTGCTTCTACTGGTTTATATTCAGAGTCTCAGACTATAACAGTAAGTACTGCATACTCTACTGCAGGTCAAATTGCTTATATTTCTAGTAACGGTTCTACAATATTTTTTGCAAGTCCAAATGAAACTGCATCTAGAGGTACAGTTTATGTATACACTAAACCAACTACAACATGGACTTTACAAGGTACAATAATACAAGCAACAAAACCTTTATGGGGTACTGCTCTAAGTGTTTCTGGTGATGGAAATACAATAGCCGTTTTTAGGGAAGACGATATTGTTACTGTTTATTTTAGAGCAACAACTACTTTTGCTCTCCAAGGAACTTTACAACCTCCTACACTAGGTTTGAGTGGTTTTTTTGGTTCGGGGTATAACCCAATAAGCATTTCTTATGATGGTAATACGGTAGCAGTAGGTGAGCCTCAAAATGGAAATGTCTATACTTTTACAAGAAGTGGAAGTGTTTGGACAAGAATAAATACTTATGCAGCCCCTCTACCTTACACAAGTGGTGGTTTTGGTACAGCAATTGCTGTCTCTTCTGATGGCTCAACTTTATATATTAGAGACTCTTCAGGTCTTAATCCTGGCTATATTACTTCTCTTGATGTCTCTTCCCCGCTTTATGTATATAGCACTGCTTCTACAACTTTGCTTTCTACTTTTTATACAACTAAACCAGATTATGATGCTAGTTTTGAAGTTTTCAAATGTTCAGTAAATGGCGGAAATATTGTAGGTAGTAATGGTTATGATGCTGTTAAAGTTTTTGATACTGGTAAAGCTTTAGATAATAATTTTTACGGTCATAATGGAAGAAACAATACATGGACTGTATCTAGATTTAATGAACTTACTTCTGTAAAAACAGTAAAAGCTAGTTATACTTTAACAACTAGTTTTACTTTTACTATTCCTGTAGGTGCTAAAGCAATAGATGTTATTTGCATTGGTGGAGGTGGAGGTGGCGGTGGAGGGGCAAGAAATGCTTCACCATACTATGGCGGTGGTTCAGGTGGTAGTGGAGGTAATGTATCAGAGTATATGTTTTCTGCTGATGCTTTAGGTGGTCCTGGAACTAATATTTTAGTAACCGTAGGTGCTGGTGGTCTTGGAGGTTCAATAACTTCTTCAGGTACTACGGCTGCTAATGGTAATAGTGCTAGTAACGGTGGTACTACCAGTTTTGGCTCTTTTCTTAAAGCTGCTGGTGGAAATGCTGGCACTTTTGCCTCCTTTAGTGGCGAGCCTCAGTCAACAACACCTCAAACAAATTATACAGGTATGTTTATTGGAAATACTGGTGGTAGTTCAGGGTCAGATGCAGCATCTTCTTATGCTGGTGCTGGTGCTGGCGGTGGCGGTGGCGGCGGTGTTTCTCCTAATGCTACAAAAGGTTCTATCCCTACTACTATAGATTTAGTATCAGTTGCAGGTGCTAATGGAACTAGCAATGGTGCTTCATATACATCTCCTGGTGGTGGGGGTGGAGGTAGTTCTTCATCAGTATCAACTCCTCTTATTGCTGGTGAAGGTGCTAGTTATGGCGGTGGTGGTGGTGGCGGCGCAGAAGGTGCATCTCTTGGAGCTGGAGGTTCCAATGCTGCATATACTGGAGGAACTCTTACTGCTTCAACTGATACAGGTTATATAAGAATTGATATTACTGGTGGTACATCTCTTGTTGAAGACTCTAAGAATTATATTGATGTCACAGGTCTTACCTATACAGGTGCAACAGGCTCTACTACTGGTCCATTTTTAGTTACCAGTGGTACAACCATTGGTGGTACTTTTATAACATATAAAGTACCTACTGGAACTACAGCCGTGTCAGGAACTCCTACAGTAGTGTTAACACGAGCTGGCGGTGCTGGCGGTAATGGTGCTGTTGGTATGTGTCATATTACAGTTTGGTATGGGTGATGTAAATGGCTTTTCCCTCTAGTCCTCTAAATGGTCAGCAATATACAATTGGTAACTCTACTTGGGAGTGGATTTCTGCTCAGGGATGCTGGAATCTTCTTGATGTAACAAATGTATATTCAACAACTACTCAAGTATTTACAAGTAGTGGTACTTGGAATATACCGTCAAATGCAAGTATGGCTCATATAACTTTAATTGGAGGCGGTTCAGGTGGCCGTCCAGGTACCACTATCAATGCTACTTCAGGAAGTGGAGGTGATGGTGGTGGTGGTGGGGCTCTTACTAATGCACTTATTGATGTTGCTAATCTTTTAAGTTATATATCTCCTGCTACATCTGTAACCGTAACTATTGGTGTAGGAGGAGTTTCTGCTACAGCAGGTGGAGCTACTATTGTTGATATATCAAAAGCAGGTGGAGGCATTGCTCCAACAGGTTTTGGTAATTATACTGGTGGTCTTGGTTTGTTTAGAGGTGGTGGCGGTGGTTCAGGTAGCTCAGTTACTGCAAGTGGTAGTACTGCAGGTAGTGCAGGTGTGACAAGTTACGGTGGGGCAGGTGGTGGCAATGGTGGAAGTGCTAGTAATGCTTCTTTTAGTGTAAGTGGTGGAGCTGGAGGTGGTAGTCCTGTCTACACGATGGCTACAGGGGATACTTATGCTTCTAATATTCAAAATATGCCAGTTCCAGGAATAGTTGATAATACTGGAACTCCAAAATTTGGCGCAGGTGGGAATGGTGGTAACTATTCATCTGGAACAAGTACTAGTGGTCAAACAGGAGCAAACGGTGTAGCTGTTATTAAAGTTTGGTACAATTCTTAGTACTACATCTACATAAGGAGAAAATATGAGTGAAGAAGTAATTACACCAGTTCAAAATCGTTACTTGATTCTTGATGAAACAAATACAGTAACAAATATTATTGTTTATGATGGAATTGCTGAGTATAACCCTGGTGAGGGTTTTACTTTAGAGCAACACCCAATCAATGAAGACAACACGCTGCCATTCGTTACAATCGGTTCTGTAAAGAATAGTGATGGTACATTTAGTTATACGGAGCCAGAAGTAGCACCTTAACTAAGTAAAGTTAACAAAGAGACGAGTACAGAATGAAAATTGCTGTTTACACAATTGCGCTAAATGAGGAGCAATTTGTTGAACGCTGGTACACCGCAAATAAAGATGCTGATTATCTAGTAATTGCCGATACCGGTTCAACGGATAATACTGTTGAAAAGGCTCGTGAACTAGGAATTATTGTCCACGAAATTCGCATTAAACCGTGGCGTTTTGATGACGCTAGGAATACTGCACTAGCTCTTGTTCCAGCAGATACTGATGTCTGTGTGTCTGTTGATATGGATGAAGTTCTTTATCCCGGTTGGCGTGAAGCCCTTGAATCTCAATGGGGAGATGCAAACCACGGTAGATTTCTTTATACATGGAATCACGAAGAAGATGGCAGTGACGGACTTACTTTTTGGTATGAAAAAATTCACGCTCGTCACGGATACCGTTGGAAGCACCCAGTTCACGAAATTATTCAGCCAGACCGGATTGAAGAAAAGTATGTTGATGTTCACGGGTTTCGTCTACATCATTTTGCCGACCCAACAAAATCTCGCGGTCAGTATCTAGAACTTCTTGCTCTTTCTGTAAAAGAAGACCCTCACAATGACCGTAACGCTTTTTACTATGCTCGTGAGTTAATGTTTTACAACCATAATGAAGAAGCAACTAAAGAATTCAAACGCCATTTAGCACTACCTTCTGCTGTATGGAAACCTGAACGAGCCGCTGGTATGCGTTATTTGGCTAGAGTTGATGACCCTGAAAACGCTGAGATGTGGTTAAAGATGGCTACAGATGAGTGTCCAGATAATCGTGAACCGTGGATTGAACTTGCTCAGCACTACTACCGCAAATCTGACTGGGAGAAATGCCTTCCAGCTGCACAGCGTGCTTTATCTATTGAAGTTCGTGACTACAACTACCTTAGTGAGGCTTGGGCTTGGGGCGCGGAACCTCACGACCTTGCTGCAATCTCCTCTTACCACTTAGGTATGAAAGAAGATGCTATTAGATATGGTGAAAAAGCAGTAGAACTTTCTCCTGAAGATGGAAGACTAGTATCCAATCTTGAATGGTATAAAAAATGAAAACTATTGCAGCAATACCAACACTTAATGCAATTGATTGGGTAGCACCTCTTATAGAGCATATTCTTTTATCTGATGAAGTTGATGAAGTATGGATTTATGACAATGGTTGTACTGACTTAACTCCTGATTGGGTCCGTCATCGCCGTCTTATTGATAAGCGTCTATTTCTTATTGATTCTAAAGGTATGGGTCTTTACGAGATGTTTAATGATATGGCTAAAAAAGTAGTAGAAAAATACCCTGATGAGGAAATAAATCTTGCTATTTTGAATAGTGATATTCGTCTTCCAAAAAATGCTATTTCAACAATGTCAAAATTAATGCGTCAAGGTGGATATGTAATTAGCACTATTGACCCTTCTATCCCATCAATACGCTCTCCACATTTTGAGGACTGGAGTAGTCGTTTATTTCAAAACTACCCTCCAAAGGTTGAACCTTATGCTGAAGAGTACTCAGTTAGTAGGCCTATTGGATGGGCTATTGTTATTGCAGCTGAGTTCTTTAAGTCTCAACCATATATAGTTCATCCAAGTTACCAGTGGTGGTTTGGGGATGATGACTTATTTAGACGCACAATTCAACTTGGTGGAAGAATTTGTATTTCACGAGGAGTGGGGTCAGACCACTTTGGTTCTCAAAGTGACCCATACAATCCAAGAAAGCAAGAAATGATTAATAGTGATGTTCATATATACAGAGAGATGTGGGGTTAGTAATGACTAAAAGAGTTTTACTTACAGGTGCTAGTGGTTTTGTAGGAAGTCATGTATTTAGACATTTACTTGTTAATACAGATTGGGAACTTGTTTGTCCAGTAACATTTACTCATAAAGGTGTTCAAGATAGGATTCGTCTTAATATTGAAGATAATCCTGAGTACCTTGACAGAGTAAAACTAGTTCATATTGATTTAGCATCTCCTATTAGTTCTGTAACTTCTCACGCTTTTGGTCGTATTGACTATGTTCTTAATCTTGCTAGTGAGAGTCATGTTGACCGTAGCATTGAGGACCCATCACCTTTTATCATTAACAATGTACAACTAATATGTTACTTACTTGATTGGGCTCGTAATTCAGAACATTTAGAGAAGTTTATACATATATCTACTGATGAAGTTTATGGACCAGCAGAGGCTGGGTACGCTCATCGTGAATGGAAAGACCTTCATCTCCCTAGTAATCCTTACTCAGCATCAAAATCTGCTCAAGAAGATATTTGCTATGCATACTGGCGTACATATGATGTTCCAATTATCATTACAAATACAATGAACATCATTGGTGAGATGCAGGACCCAGAAAAATATGTTCCTCTTGTTGTCAAAAAAATTCTTAGAGATGAAACACTTGAAATTCACGCTTCAATAGCTACTGGTCAAATTGGTAGTAGGTATTATTTGCATGCAAGAAATCAAGCAGATGGTCTTTTGCATGTACTTAATAATGTTGACCCAGTTAAATATGATGGTGAAGGTAATAATCTTCCAAGACGGTTCCACATTGTTGGTGAAAAAGAACTTAATAATCTTCAGATGGCAGAACTTATTGCTGATGAACTTGGTCTACCTTTGAAATATAAATTAATTGATTTCAACAAATCTCGACCTGGACACGACTTACGCTACGCGTTAGATGGTTCTCAGATGGCAGAAATTGGTTGGACTCCTCCAATTCCTTTAGAAGAATCTTTAAGAAAAACTGTTCGTTGGATTTATAACAATCAAGAATGGCTGTCTTTGTAATTATGCTAATGTCCGAGTTAGTTGAGAGACAAAAAACAATATTTGTTCAAGAAGGTTCTGTTAGTAAAACCGGTGAATTCTCTGGTGACAAAGTTGCTATGTTTGCTACGCATATGGAAAATGGAAGAATGTCTCCATCTGTTATTGCACAGTTGAGTGAGTTTGAGTTAAATAAATGGCCTGTAGTTGTCATTGACACAAGTCCTGCTGAATATGACTTTGATTGGCCAAAATGGGCTACTGTTATTCGTAGACCAAATGATAATCAAGACTGGGGTAGCTGGGCTACCGCTTTGAATATTATGCCAGGTCTTTGGGAAGCAAAAACTCTTTTACAGACTAATGATTCTTTAGTTGGTCCTTTTTATCCACTAGGAAGTATTCTTAGACTTATGGATGCTGATGATGCTGATTTTGTTGGTTTAGTTGATAACACTCAAATTTCTTATCATTTATCTGCAATGTTTGTTTCTTATTGCAATAATTCTATAAATAAAGAACCTTTCAAAACATTTTGGAAAGAATTATCAACTGTTGATACTCAGCCTGACCATATTCTGCAGCACGAAATTAAATTAAGTATTGTTGCATTACAGAATAATCTAAAAGTTAAGTCACTATTTACTTGTGAAGATGCTGATGTTGATGTAACTCCACTATATGCAGCACCTAGAAAACTTTTTGAACTTGGTTGTCCTTTTATGAAGCGTAGAATGGTGCATTGGAATCCTGATACTGTTAAAGATTATGTAGTAAATTATGGGTCAACTGCTATAGAAATGATTGACTATGCTTTAAGCGAGAAACTTATTTAATGAAAAGAGTGAAATGATGAATACGGAAAAGACAAATACTTGTATTGCTTGTGGTAAATCTAATATAGAAAAAATTCTTGATTTAGGTCATCAAGTACCAGCAAATAACTTGCTTGAAGATAGAGATGACAAAGACTACACACTCTATCCTTTAGGTATTAATGCTTGCTCGGACTGTAGCCACGGTCAGTTATCATATTTTGTTGAACCAGCAAAGATGTTTAAGCAATACTCTTATGTAAGTTCAACAAGTCAGACTATGAAATCTCATATGGAAAAACTTGCAAACTTTGTGTTAAATCTAAAAGGTAATGCAGTTTCAGTACTAGAGATTGGCTCTAATGATGGATTGTTTCTTAAGTCTCTAAAAGATGCTGGTATTACAAATATTTGTGGTGTAGACCCAGCAGAGAACATTGCATCTAAAGCAAATGAAGAAGGTCTTACAACAATTGTTGGTTTCTGGCCTGAAGTATCAGATGAGTTTTCATCTTTTGCATTTGATATTGTGATTGGTCAAAATGTGTTTGCTCACACGCCAAACCCATACGAGGCTCTAAAAGAAATTAAACGAGTTCTTACTCAAGATGGTTTTGCAGTATTTCAAACATCACAGGCAGATATGATTGCCAATGGTGAATTTGATACTATCTACCACGAGCATTACTCATTTTTCTGTGAAGCATCTATGGCTGCTCTTGCAGAACGCGTAGGTCTTCAACTTGTCTACACACACTATGTAGATATCCACGGTGGGTCATCATTGTATGTTCTTACACACGATTACCTAGACCCTGACATTGTTTCTATTGAGTTATCAGCTATCTCATCTGGACTTATAAATGTTGAGGCTAGAGACGATAGAACTGCTCGCGTTCGTAAATACCGGACTGAAGAAGACTGGGAAAAATTTGAAAAGTCTTCTATAGATACAAGTGTTGGTGCTCTAAAAGTAGTTGAAGAGTGGCTTGATAAAGATAAAAGAATTGTTGCTGTAGGTGCAGCAGCCAAAGCAATAACTTTTTTGCGTGCTGCTCAAATACCGATTGATGCACTACTTGATGAATCCCCATTAAAACTAGGTAAGTGGGTAGCCGGTCTTGATACTCAAATTACAGATTTTAAGAATGTAACTGATTCTGACGCATACATAATTGGTGCTTGGAATTTTGCTAAAGAGATTGCAGCAAAACTACTACATGCTGGAGCAGACCACGCTGCACCTTGTATGGTTTATTTCCCTGAAGGAGTTACAACAACTCTTGGATATCTAGCTCTTAATGGTTTAGATAATTAATGACAAATGTTGAAAACTTTGAAAATTTTTATAAAAAAGTCTCTATTGATTCAAGAATATCATATAAAGATTTTTACAAACTAAGAATTCTTAATCAAATAAATTATTCTGATTTATATAAAGATGTTCGTATTCTCAAATTTCCTGAGGACTTGCGTACATATGAACGTCTTATTGATGACTCTAAGCCAGAGGTAATTATTGAACTTGGTGTTGAGGCTGGAGGTTCTAGTTTATGGTTTGCTGACCGCCTAGATGCTTTATGTGGAGGTGGTGAAGTTATTGCAGTTGATATTGATATCTCTCAAGTACAGCAGCCAGTTCTTGATGATAAAAGAATTACTCTTATAGAAGGTGATATTTCCTCACCTGAAGTAGTTAATAAAGTCAAGAAATTAGTCTCTAATCGTAGAGTAATGATAATTGAAGATGCTGCTCATACATATGATTGCACACTTTCTGCACTTCAAAATTACTGGGATTTAGTACCTGTAGATGGTTGGTTTATAGTTGAAGATGGGATAGTAGATATTGAATATTTAAGATTCCATCATAAACTTCCTCGTGGTGTTATTAGTGCATTAGACTATTTTTGTAGTTCACCTGCTGGTAAAAAGTTCTCAAGAAACTCTTTGGCTCCGTATGGAATTACTTCAAATCCTACTGGATGGCTTCAAAGGAAGTCTGAATAAAGATGTATACTTATAAAAACGCATACGCTATGACTTTAAGGAGTGAAGACCGTGTACGAAGTTAAAGACGGCTCTAGAACTCTTCAATTTAATGGTCGCCTATTAGGTAAATCTTCTTCTTGGAGACGAGGCTCTACTCGCTGGATTGAGTTTGAACTTTATCAAACAGAAAATGGTTCTTATGTACTTTCAAGAATTGGTGTTTCTCTCGTTTATCATGGTTCTGTTTGCCCTCTTGTAAAGCGTTATGGATTAGTTGAAGTATCACCTAAAGATGTATCAAAAGATTCAATCCCTTGTGAAGAGTGTGGACCTATCCGCTCAGAACTTCCAGTTGTATTTCCAGAAAGAAATCGTACTTGGGCACAAGTATCTGATGACCCAGATGCTGTACTTGAAGCTTTATATAAGTATGATGATGGTGGTGCTCGCTATCTAACAAAAGTTGCTCAGAGGCTTCTTGAGGAAGCATCTAAACAAGACTCAAGGATTGAGTCGGTGTATAGGGTAGAGATAATCCCATAAATTAGTAAGGAAATGACAAAAATGACAGAACGACAGACACATGATTTATCAGAAGTAAAACTACATTTAGTTGATTCTGTAGAAAAAGCAAGTGAGTTTTTGACTTGGCTAAGCCAGAGACGACCTTATGGTGCTGTTTCCGTTGATATTGAAACTGGTGAACTTCCCGGCGGAGAACGTAATGACGCACTATCTCCTTGGCACGGACAGATTCGCTTGGCTCAAATTGGTGATGGTGAGCAGGGTTGGTCTATTCCTTGGGAAGATTGGTCTGGTGTTTTTTATCAGGCTATGGATAAATTTTCTGGTCCTATTGTGTGCCACAATATTGCTTTTGAAGCAAAATGGTTTGCTGTTAAATCTAAGTGGCAACTACCTTGGCATCAAGCTCACGACACAATGATTATGGCTCAGATTATTGACCCACTTGGTTCAGGTGCTCTTAAGCGGTTAGCCTCTAGATATATTGACCCTCGTGCTGTGGCACTTCAAGAAACTTTAGGTACATCTCTGGCTATTAATGGATGGACTTGGGGGACTGTTCCTACAAACTTTGAACCTTACTGGTCATACGGTGCTCTTGATACTGTTCTTACAATGCGTATCTGGGAGCAGTTTTATGGACAATGTGGTCCAGAGGGTTCATACAATCGTGCTTACGAAATTGAGATGGCTGCTAGAAAGATTGTCACTCGTATGGAAATCAATGGTGCTCGTGTAGACCTTGACTACTCTCGTCGCAAATACGATGAACTAGTAAACTACACAGAGTCAGTAAAAGAGTGGGCTAAGGGTGCTTATGGTGGAGCATCTATTACTAGTAATGTTCAACTAGTCAGACTCTTTGAGTCTTTAGGTGCAGAGATTACCGAGTTCACGCCTACAGGACAAAAATCTGCAACTAAAGACCAATTAAAACTTCTTACTATTACAGGTAATGATGAAGTAAAAAATCTTGCTGAAGTAGTTTTGAAACAGCGTAAAGCTGACAAACTTGCTAGTAGTTATTTCTCAAACTTTATTAGTAAAAATGTAAATGGTTTTGTTCATCCATCTGTTAAAACAATGGGTGCTCGTACCGGTCGTATGTCAATTACTGACCCAGCGTTGCAGACTCTTCCAAAGGGTGATGATGTAGTTCGTACTGCGTTCTTACCTAAAGATGATGACCATGTAATTATTACTTCTGACCTTGACCAAGTTGAGTTCCGTATGTTTGCTTCGTTGTCTCAGGACCCAAACTTGATTCAACTATTCCATCGTGCTGATGCAACTGGCTCTGACCCATTTACTGAAATTGGCCGTGAGGTTTATCAAGAACCTGAAATGACTAGGTCTGATAAACGACGTAATCTTATTAAGGGCGTTGTTTACGGTCGTCTTTACGGTGCTGGTGTAGCAAAGCAAGCCCTCACTGCTGGTGTTCCTGAGTCTCAGATGCGTGCAGTTTCCGATTCGTTTGACCGTAACTATCCAGGAATGATTTCTTTTCAAAAGAAAATTGAAGATATTGGTATGCGTCGTCTTCGTGGTGAAGGTCAGGGCTATGTACACACTTGGACTGGTCGTCGTCTTCCTTGTGATGATGACCGTACTTATACGCTCGTTAACTATTTAATTCAGGGTGGTGCTGCTGAGGTATTTAAGTCAAACTTAATCAAACTTGACCAAGCAGACCTAACTGAGCTTTTGATTGTGCCTGTGCACGATGAAATTGTTCTTAACTGTCCTCGTGACCAAGTTGCAGAAGTTATGAAGACTGTTCAGGAATGTATGACAACAACCGAAGGATGGTCAGTGCCTCTTACATCAGGTATTGATGGTCCACTAGAGACTTGGGGAGATAAATACCGCTAATGAGTAAATATGTTTTGTCCGTAGACCCTGGTAAAGCAACTGGAGTTGCTTTAGTTAGTTTTGAAAAAGGCTCTGAGCCAGAAATTATCTATTCTGGTGAAGTTCAGCCAGATGAGTTTGCCATAGTTGTCAGAGATTTAATGACTAACTATCAAATAAAAGAGATAGTGTGTGAAAAGTTTACAATAAATGCTCAAACTGTTAGAAATTCTCAGGCTCCGTACTCTTTAGAGCAAATTGGGGTTCTAAAACAGATTATGCAGGACTTTGAGTTTGATAGAGAGTCAATTATCTGGCAATTACCTGTTGATGCTAAGAAAATGTTTCCAAATGAAGCTCTTAAAACCTTAAAATTATGGCATAAAGGTGGAGAAGGGCACGCAAATGATGCTCTGAGGCACGCTTTACTACGACTTGTTAAGACTGGCTGGATACCTAGACAACTTCTACAATAAAAGATACTATTTGAAAAAACTTGTACTAATTAAAATGTGTGATAGTATCTTTGCACAGACGAAATGACATAGAAGAGAGAAGTAAATGGCTGTAATAGCAAAGCTGGACTTAGACGGTATTCATATCCGTTTAGATGTTGAGTATCGTTACAAAGAATTATGTAAAAGCATCCCTGGCTCTGCTTGGTCTACTGCTGACCAAGTGTGGCGTTTACCACTAAGCTGGTCTACTTGTTTAGCACTTCGCTCAACATTTAGAGATGACCTTGTGATTTCTGAAGACCTTTCTGAATGGGCTATGAATCAACTTACAACTCGTATTGCTCCAGCAAATGAACTACGAGATTTAGAAGAATTTATTGACTCAAATAATGAAGATTTGTTTCCTCATCAGCGTGCTGGTGTAAAATTTTTAGCAACTGCAAAGCGTGCTTTACTTGCTGATGAACCAGGTCTTGGTAAGACTGCTCAGGCTATCCGTGCACTTAAGGAACTTCAAGAACAGGGTGAAGATGTATTTCCTGCTCTTATTGTTTGTCCAAATACTTTGAAAAAGAACTGGGCTCGTGAGTTTGGTCGCTGGTGGCCTAGTGTTACCTGTCAAGTTATTAAGGGTACATCTACACAGCGTCGTAAGCAGTTTGATACTCAGGCAGATGTATATGTAATCAACTGGGAATCACTTCGTACTCACTCACGACTTGCTCCTTACGGTTCTGTTGCTCTTGCACGTTGCACAGAGTGTGGTGGGCACGATAGCAAGGTAACTTTAACTAGGTGTGAAGTTCACAAGCGTGAACTCAACGGTATTGATTTTAAGTCTGTAGTAGCGGATGAAATTCATCGCTCTAAGGACCCTAAATCAAAGCAGACTCGTGCTTTGTGGTCAGCAACTGGAAATGCAAAGATTCGTTTTGCTCTTACAGGAACTCCTGTAGCCAACAATGTGGTTGATATGTGGTCTATTCTTCACTGGCTTTCTCCAGAGGATTGGCCATCAAAGACAAAATGGATTGACCGGATGGTTGACACTATGCTTAATGCTTTTGGTGGTCTTATGGTTCTTGGTGTAAAGCCTCATATGGAAGAAGAGTTCCAAAAAACAATCAGTCACCATATGCGTCGTATGCTCAAGGCTCGTGTACTTCCTTGGTTGCCTCCGGTAATCAATGAGCGTCGTGATATTGAAATGTCTACAAAACAGAAAAAAGCTTACGAGCAGATGCGTGACCATATGATTGCAGAACTAGAGTCTGGAGATGCATTATCTGCTCCTAGCGTTTTGACTCAGACTATTCGTCTACTTCAATTTGCTAGTTCATATGCAGATATTGTTGTTGACGAAAAGACTGGTGAACCACGAGCAGTTTTGTCAGAGCCTTCTTGTAAGGTTGACTCACTTATGGACGATATTAAAAATGGTGACTTTGGAGACGACTCTGTAGCCGTCTGTGCTGTGTCACGTCAGTTGATTGAACTTCTAAGTGCTGCTCTTACAAAGGCTGGAATCTCTCACGGTTTAATCACCGGTGCTCAGTCTGAAGAAGAGCGTCAAGATGCTATTGATGATTTTCAATCTGGTGTAAATAAGTGGATTCTTTTCACTGCTCAGGCTGGTGGTGTTGGTGTAACTCTTACAGCAGCTCGCCGTTTGATTATGCTCCAGCGTCCGTGGTCACTTGTTGACCATAAGCAAGCCCTTGACCGCGTACATCGTATTGGTTCAGAGATTCACGATTCTGTCATCATTAGCGACTATGTTACAGAAGGAACTATTGAAGAACGAGTTCTTCAAGTTCTAGAAACCAAGGCTGATAACTTTGAGCAAATCGTTCACGACCGTGTGAGATTACTTGATTTGCTAAAAGAAGATAAAGCAGGTAAGTTGTGATACAGAAAGAAATGACATACAAGGACGGAATGATAAATGTCTAAAGTTATTCGACTCTCCAACTCGGAGATTCAAACATTCAAAGACTGTCGTCGCCGGTGGTGGTTTACCTACTACCGTCGTCTAAAACCACGCTCACAGGATATGACTGGTGCTCTTGCATTAGGTACACGAATCCACGCTGCACTTGACGACCACTATGCAAATGGAACTCCACTGCTTCAAGCTCATTCAAAACTAGTTGAGGTTGACCGCAATCTTTTGGTTGCTGATTTCCGCGATACTTTTGAACTTGATAGTGAAGCAGAACTTGGTCACATTATGCTTGAGGGTTACGAGCAGTGGGTTGAAGAAGAAGGTATTGATGCTGAACTAGAATTCATCTCTAGTGAAGAAACAATCATTGCTCCACTATTCAACGGTGAAGTTGAACTTCAAGGAAAGCTTGATATGCGAGTTCGTCGTAAGTCAGACGGTGTTCGTATGTTCCGTGACTTCAAAACTGTTGGTGGCTCGTTATCTGAGTTCTCCAGCCTTGCACATATGAATGAGCAAGTACTAACCTATATGCTTCTGGAATCAACCCAGAATAAAGAGGGAGAGCGTTCCGATGGAGGCATCTTTACGATGCTAAAAAAGGTAAAGCGCACTGCTTCTGCACGACCTCCGTTCTATGACCAGATTGAAGTACGACACAATGTGTTTGCACTTCGCTCATTCTGGAATCGTATTCACGGAACAATCACAGACCTGATGAGAGTGCGTACTGCACTTGATGAAGGTACTGACCACACATTTGTTGCTTACCCAAAACCAAGCCGCGAGTGTAAATGGAAATGCCAGTTCTTCTCTATCTGTCCATTGTTTGATGATGGCAGTAGTGCAGAGCAAGCAATCAGTGAACTATTCATAGAGGGAGACCCCTATGCATATTACGAAAACGAAAATGACAAGAAAGGACTGGAATAACTATGAGTGACATTCAGCGTTCATTAACAGTTATGGTCTACGGTGAATCAAAGGTTGGAAAGTCCACCTTTGCAGTTACCTCCCCATATCCACGTCTTATGCTTGATGTTGAGGGTGGACATCGTTTCCTCCCAATCGTCGTCAAGTACTGGGACCCACTACGCGAAGAACCACCTGTCGCAGATGGAACTTGGGACACTTGTGTCGTCCAGGTTCGTAACTATGATGATGTCATAAAGGCATACCAGTGGCTTCAGAGCGGTAAGCACCAGTTCAAGAGTTTGATTATTGATTCAATCTCAGAACTACAAGTTAAGTGTATGGATTCAATTGCTGGCAGCGAGCAGATGAAAATGCAACAATGGGGCGAACTACTTCGTCATATGGGTGCACTTCTTCGCGACTTGCGTGACCTCACAATGCACGCAACGAATCCACTAGAAGCAGTAGTCCTAACTGCAATGGCTCGTACCGGGCAGGATGGTCGCTACCGTCCTTACCTACAGGGTCAACTTGCAATTCAGGCTCCATACTTCTACGATATTCTCGGTGGTATTACCATTGAGGAAATGCCAAATCCTGACCCAATGCAACCTCCATACAAAGTTCGTAAGATGTATGTAGAACGCACTGCTCAGTATGAGGCAGGAGAACGAGTCCAAGGTCGCCTTGGAGCAATTGTTCAACAAGAAAATCTATCCATTGAGCGGATGTTAGACATCATCTTTGGAGAGAAACAATCTGTAGCGACCGCTACCAAAACGACAAATAAGAAAGAAGGTTAAGGTATGAGTACCTTAAACTGGGCTGACCTCATCAAAGAGGCTGGCGAAACTGCATCATACGAACCACTACCAGATGGTGATTACGACTTGGTAGTACTAGAGGGAGTCGCTAAGCAGACTCAATCAGGAAAAACCATGTTCTCAGTTAAGTCTGAAGTACAAGGTGGTCCTCACAACAAGCGTCTCATTTGGGATAACTTGGTTGTAAGTCCAGATAACCCAACAGCCTTGGGTATCTTCCTATCAAAGATGTCTGCTCTTGGTCTTGGCCGTGAGTTCTTTGAACAGGGTCCAAGCAACGCACAGATTGAGGCCGCTCTTCGTGGTCGCGCTTTCCGTGCACAGGTTGGTAGTCGTGTTTACCAAGGCACAAAGCGTAACGAACTAAAGCGTTACTACTCTGCTGCTTCTGCACAGACTGCTACCATTGCTGCTCCTGCTCCTGCAGTTGCTGCGCCAGCACCGGCTCCTGCACCTGCACCTGCCCCAGCACCGGCTCCTGCACCTGCTGCAGCACCTGCTGCTCCTTTCTAAGTCTTTGGCTTAGTGAGATTGCCTTCCAGCGAAAGTTGGAAGGCTTTCTCATTAGTCCACAAATAGTAGAAAGCAAATAGGTTGAAATTGTGAAAGTATTACTAACCGGTTGCAGTGCTCCACAATCTTCTCATTCATTAAATGGAAGATTGCCAACATTTTCTGGACTAATTAGAAATGCTCTTAGTTATGCTGGGCACGATATTACTTGGGAACATCCATCAATATCTATGACTGAAGAGTTTCTAAGCCAGTTTGATGTAGTTATTGTAGGACTTAGTTCTCCAACTAGTATGTCAGCTTACAGACTTTATGGTGCTTTATCAGTAATTGAAAGGGCTAGAAAAGTTACTAATGTTCGCTATTTAATTGATGCTCCGGAGCCTCACAAACTTTGGGCAGGTATTAGAGCATTAGTTAATAGTCCAGAAGATTTGATAAAAGACTTCTACTCAAAACGACCAGAGTATCAACAGGTTAGTGAGTCTAAAGAATTTTCTAGACTTCACTCTGTATTAGTTGATTTATATGAAAATTCTTGGGAGCGTACTATTGTTCCTGCTTTTCCTTGGTCTACTAAAACTCATATTACAGAATATATACCTAATATTCTTGAAGATTCTATTGAACTTGTGTGCTTAGATTCTGTTTTATTGACTGCTATTCCAGATGGTTTATATATGAAAAGTGAAGCAGATTATTGGACTGTCAATCAAGAAACACCGTGGACAAAAAAACTGCAAAAAACATTAATAAATAATGTTGAGCCTATGAATGATTCTAAATGGAATAATAACTCTGCTGTACTAGTGAAACTTAACAAATCAATTGGTTCAATTATTACAACTTATAAAAATGGTGACCCTTGGTGGTCAGTAAATCTATCTCAGTCTTTGTTTGTTAATACCCCTGTAGTGACTGACTGGAGACATACCGCTTACTTAGGGGAGTCTTGGTCTATTCTTGCTCATCAAATTGAAGAACTGTCTATGAATGAAAGAGCATCTCTTGCTATAAATCAAAGAGAACAGTATGTAAAATCAATACCTAATTTTTCGGACTCAATAACTGGGGTTTTGTCTGCTGTATTTAATGACTCTTATAGTAAAATTTAACTAGATTGGATGTACTAAAAATGAAAAATATAGATATGACTTGGGTTAGGTCTCAACTAGAAAATGCTAAAGTTTCTATCCCTGTTGGTGAATCAGTTCTAGAACTAATTGATACTTGGGCTAAAACAGAACATGCAGATAGTAGTAGTGACCAAGTCCTAGAGCTATTTTCTAAACTTTGCAAATCAAATTCATTAGTTAGTACTCCAGAAAACGAAGTATGGCAACCAGCAGGTCCGGGCTTTATCCGTGTAGGAGATGAAGTACGAGTTATGTCTGATGCTTTTGAAGGAGACCTTGGTCAAATACATAATGGTCGTCGTGGTCGTGTAGTTGCTGTTCGCTATGGTGACATTATTATTAAAACAACAGATGGAAAAGAACCAGTTCTTGATGGGTCACATTATTCTCCATATAAGTTAGAAAAACTGGTTACAGTACTATGAGTACCATAGTTACTGCTCGTTTTATTGTTTATGGTGATACATATGATGAGTTGGTAACTGCTTCTGAAGACCGTCTTTCAGAATTTTTTGAAGTTAATCTTGCAGATATTAAAAAAACTTTTAACTACGAACTTGTAGTTACAGAAAATGAAAATATGAGTAGTGAATATAGCTACGAAGCGACTGTAGTAGTAAGGAAACGAGATGTCTGAAGAAGTAAATGTTGAGCAAGATGTAACTCCTCGTGTTGCCGCTCTTAGAGAAGCAGCCAGAATTATTTCTGGAGAGCGTAATAAACAGTATGGTGGTCCTGAAGAAAACTTCACTCGTACTGCTCAAATTTGGACAGCAATTATTGGATATGAATTTACTGCTGAAGATGTGGCAATGATGATGGTTGGTCTAAAAGTTGCTCGTTATGCTTCTAAGTCTGGATTTCAACCAGATACTTGGATTGACATTGCAGGATATGCAGGTTGCGGTTATGAAGTTGGTAGTGTAGAAATGACTAAGCAAGATACCAACAAATAAAGGAATAACTTTGAGCAATGGACTACAAGAGCCTTGGACATTTGAGCAACCTGTTTGTAGAGAAGTTGGTGGTGAAGCATTTTATGCTGGTGATGAAGATGACCCTCAATCACTAGACACTAATATCTTAAATAATCAACTAGCCAAAAAAATATGTCAGACATGTAGTCATATTGTTGAGTGTGCTGAGTGGGGTATTCATCACGAAAGATACGGTATATGGGGTGGATTATCGCCTCACGAAATTGTTACTATAAGAAGAAAAAGAAACATAATTATGAAAACCGTAACTCTTCCTAGAGTCCTGTAGAATCTAAATAACATTTAACATACAGGAGGTCTAGAAATGGCCGCAAAAGAAGTTGCTAGACCTATGCCTGTCTGTGAAAACTGCTTTCTTGAAGAACATACTAAATGGGAGCCAGATAGTATGGATGAAGAAGGTAATGTTTTAATGAGGCTTACTGGTGTTGATACACCTCTAAGAGCAACCCCTGAATCAGTTGAAACTTGCTCATTATGCGGTGCAATAACTGTAGCTGGAATTTATGAAATGTTTAAGCCATCAGAAATATATTTTGATGAGAATTCTCAATTAGAAAATAAATTTGAAATGCCTCTAAATGAATTTTATGGTGACTCTGATGAAGGATTCTAGAGTTGGTGAATCCCTATGGAACGAATGGGATGGAGATGGCTATACTAATACACTTGTTTCTGGAACAGTTTTCTACACTATTGAACATATTTCAATTGAGAATGAGTTAGTTCGTAGAGCTCTTGCCTCTAATCTACAAAGAGATGGGGTAGCAGATTCTCTTGGAGATGGTTTTAGAATCCTTGAAAATGCTGTAATTAGTCAAGGTTGGGCTGGTTATGTTGATTCAGATAATGAGATATCTTCTTGTAGTGAAGTTGGACTTACTGAGTATGGTGACATTGTTGACCAAGTTTTTCCAGTAACTTGGGTTGAATTTTAGAAATAATATAGGTGTGTTTTTCACCCTATTTTTATACATCTTTCCTGTAGAATTTATATTATGTGGAAACCTGCTGATAATTTAAGATGGCAAAAGGATGCTAAATGCGCCGACCCATCTAATAAAAAATCACTTGTATGGTTTTACTCTAAAGATTCTGTAGAAAAAAATAATGCAAAAAATATGTGCTTCTCTTGTCCTGTCCGTAAAACCTGTCTACAGTGGGCTCTAGAGCACAGAGAGATTTGGGGTATCTGGGGAGGCAAAGATGAGATTGAACTTCGTAGGGCTTTGTCTGTGGCTTACAATGGTGAAGAAACTCGTCGTAATCGTCCACCAAACTGCCCATACTGCACTGCTCGTCCTAGCAAGTTAGCAACTTCAATTGAAAAACTTCCGCCCGGTGGACGCTGGACTCGTGCAAAAGTAGTTACTTGTACAGAGTGTGGATTTGCTTGGCGTAGTCGCTCAAGTGCAAATGCTGTTGAAGCATATAAAGAAGAAAAAGAAAAACGAAAAAGACTTAAGAAGTCAGCTACTAAGGCTGAATAATACTAATATCTCTTCTTGGATTAAATCCTTCTCCGACTGTAAATGTGAGTAGACCAGGTTGACTTTCTAATCCTGCTCTATCACGCCACCAAGGACTGCCGTTATCAGTAGTCGGAGCCTGAAGCCATAGGCGAGAACCAATATCAAGTGCTTTGAAGTGATGATAGTGACCTGATACCCAGAGGTCTGCTTGACCTAGTGCTGTCTGACCTGCTGCTTGACCTGATAAATACTTAACAACATCTTTACCGCATTGATGTCCGTGAAATAAACCTACAAGAGTTCCGCAGATATTTACTGTAAGAGTCTGATGGTCTTTTTCTGGATAGCGAAACTTAATATGAGATAGAGCGTCATTCTCAGCGCAAGCATCTTGAACGGCTGATGCAATCTCTACATTCCAACCGTCTGATGGGTCTGCTACAACTTGTCGTGTAACTTCATCGTGATTACCATTTACGACTGCAATAATCATTTCTTCACAATGCGGTGCAAAAGTTTTAATTTGTTGCATCAAAAGACGACGAGCAACACGAGTCTGCTCTGTTTGTCCAAGGTCTGATGCTGCAGGACTTTGAAGACGACCATTTTGAGAAGTGTTACCTTCCACATGGTCTCCAGCGAGAAGAATAGAAACCGTTCCTAGACTACGACCAATCTTTTGTAGTTCTTTGTATCGCTGAAACGCTCCATCAGTAACACTTAAAATTTTCTGAATTGAATCTTCAGTTCCTAAACCATTGGCTTTTTTACCAATCTGTTGGTCTGATGGAACAATTACAAATGCACCGTCTCCAGTTGCTTGCTTAGAACCTTTAGTTGGTTTCCATTTTTTAATTTCATCTACAAGTTGCTCTAAATCAAAATCAGGTCCATCAATCAAATCTGCTGGAACAACTGAAACCTTATAAGCTTCTAGCCAATCTTGATTAAATGTCTGCCACTTACTTTGACGCACACTTGTTACACGCCAAGCCTTTGGGTCTAAGCCAAAGTCTTTAAGAATTTCGTCTGCATCGGCTGAGTTACCAGCAGGACGAGGAGTACTGACAACAAAGCCACCAATATTGTGGTCAATATCCATACGCGCTCTCCACGCTTCTGGGGTTTCATTTGAGCGTCTATCAGAGCCTGTCTGACCAGGAGATGCTAATTCTTCTAAAACTTTTTTTGAAAAACTCTCTGACATCACTGATTACCTAATGCTTCTATACGAGCATTAATTCCTGTGAAGCACCGGCATTGCTTACGACGATGAAGTGCTAAAGAAGATTGAGCAATGTCATATCCTTCTGATATGAGTAATTCTTGTATTTGACGATTTGAGAATCTTTTCACTTTATCACTTTGTGGAAAAAGAATAAGTTCTAATGTATTTTTATCGTCTTTATCCATAACGGACATTACTTTTGAAACACCGCAAGGCAATCCAAATTGGGGTGCGCTAAGTTCTGATACTTTTTGTGCCAGTTTTCCCATATTCAGTCCTTCCATAAAACAAGTCTTGTGACTAGTTATGTAAGAACTTTAGCAGAAATATAGTTAAAAATAATGACTATGTTATGGGCGTGTCTAAATATTATAAATATAAAAACTGCTAGAAAACTATGCTTGTTTTCTTGTTCTAGTTCGCTTTATTGCGACTGGTTTAGTTAACTCTTGAGCCACTGCTGTAGCCTCTGAGTGAGAGAGTAGGTGGTCTGTCATCGCTTGTCGAACTTCTCTAACATCTTTGTGGACATCTTCTAAGTGAGCCGTAAGGTGTTTTAGACTACCCTGCACACTGCCAGCAAAGCCATTACTTATTGGTCTAGTATTCTTTTCTGCACGAGAGGCTTTAACCAATCCATAGGCTGAGACACCAGCAGCTAGAACAGAACCTAAAGCAGCAATCAGTGCTACTGAAGCATCAGACATGATTACTCCTGATAAGATACAAAAGTGTATTAAGCAATGTCTTAACTATACCATAGATGACCTAAATACCTTTAGTATTGACTTTGGCTCCCTCTGGTGTATAGTCTTCATACAAGCCAAATTCACCAAATTTTCAAATTCTTTTTCCGAAGGGGTAATGATGCAAGCGACGGTAAAAAGACTAAGTATTATTAATGAAGGTGTCTGTGAGTAAGCACGAAAAAGCAAATCTTGATGGTAGATTTGAAAAAGCGACATCTTGGTATGCCTCACAGGGGTGGAAGATTCTCCCTTGCTACGGCATTGTTGGTGGTCGTTGTACTTGTAATGGTTCTCACGCTGAGCCAAAAGATATTGGAAAGCACCCAGCAATTAATGGCTGGCACACAGAAGCATCAAGCGATTTACTAGAAATTCAGCGTTGGTGGGAACGTGACTCAGAAGCAAATATTGGTGTCTTCTGTCGTCCATCAGGATTTTTTGTAATTGATATTGACCCTCGCTCCGGTGGTCACGATGCATTTGAAGAGTTTGAAAAACTAGTTGAGGGTGCTCTTCCTCCAACGGTTGAAGCATTGACCGGTGAGTACACACTTGCTGGTAAAACAATGCGTGGTCGTCATATTTTTTATCGTTGCGACCCTTCAGAAGACCTTGTTGGGAATCTAAAAGCTGCTGGTATCAAGGGAATTGATATTAAGCACAATGGTTATGTTCTTATTGCTCCATCGCGTCACTTTTCTGGTGAAAACTATGAATGGGTGAATGGCAAAGCTCCTTGGGAAACTGAGATGGCTGATGCTCCAGAAGAACTTCTTGCATTTCTTCGTAAGAGGACTCGTCGTTCTGCATCAACAAGTACAACTCTTGGAACTATGGACTGGAGTGCTGCCTTTGATGGTGTTGACTTTGGTGCAAATAAAGCAGAGATTGAAAAACTTCTTGATGAAGGTATTGATGAAGGTTCTCGCGCTGTTGATATTTATCGCCTTACCTGTTCACTTGCTAATCAATATCCAGTAGACAAAGAACACGGTCGTCAGGCTCTTGAGACTTTGATGATTCGTTTTAATGCTGAGAAGGTTCGTCCACCTCTTGAACTTGAAGGAACAAACGGTCTTCTTCACCATGTTCGTCGTGCAATTAAGTATGTTGCAGAAAATCCAAAGTCTGAATTTTTATGGCCTGGCATCTCTGACAAAGAAACTGGATGGGCTAAAAAATCTACAGAAGAGACTGCTGAAAAGTTTAGGTCAACTACTACTCCTATTCAGCCAATTCTTGGTGTTGCTTATCCAAAAAATATTGATGCTCTTCCAGGAACTATGGCTGGTGCTATCTCAAAAAGTATTCACGAGGGTGAGTCAATTGCTGAAGCATCATCACTATCTAATCTCAATGTGCCTAAAGACCCTGATGCAATTCTTGAAGAAGATGGTGGGGAAGTTGGTAAGCGTACTCTTTCTGATACAGGTAATGGTCGTCGCTTTGTAGATACTTTTGGTGAAGCGATTCGCTATTCAGAAGGTCTTGGATTTTTTCACTGGTCTGGTGGATATTGGAAGCCCGACATTGAAGGCTTAGAAATGCAGGAACTTGCAAAGCATCTTGCACCGGTTATCGCTAGTGAAGTAGTTCACTATGAAGGTGATACTGATAAGCAGTCTGAAGTAATCAAATGGGCGCAACTTTCAAAATCAAATGCTCGTATCAAGTCAGCAATTGATAACGCAAATTCTGACCGTCGTATTCGTGTTGAAGTTTCTAAGTGGGATTCTGAGCCACATATGCTTGGTGTACTTAATGGTGTAGTTGATTTGCGTACTGGTGAACTTCTTAAGAATCGTCCAGACCTCTACATCACACGTCGTGCACCTGTTGCTTATACACCGGGACTTAGTAATGTTCGTTGGCAACAATTCTTAGACTTTGCTACAGGTGGAGATAAAGAATATCAAGATTGGCTACAAAGAGCAGCAGGATATTCACTTACTGGTTTGAGTAAGTATGACTTGATGTTTCTTGTATATGGTCCTGCAGGTTCTGGTAAAAATACATTTGTTGAAGCAATTGTTAAATGTCTTGGTACTCAGCAATACGCTTGGCCATTTGACTCAAGTATTCTTGCAAGTGGTGATGGAAACGCTAACGGCTCTGATATGTATCACTGGGCTGAACTTCGTGGTCGTCGTCTTGTTTGGGTTGATGAACTTCCAGACTCAGAGCGTCTAAAAGAAAACTCAGTTAAAAAGTTAACTGGTTCATCTGAAATTTCTGCTCGTTCTCCCGGTGAGCGTCCATTTACATTTGCCTCACAAGCAAAACTTTGGATTTCTACTAACCACCGTCCAATTATTACTGACGATGCAATGTGGCGACGTATTCGTCCAATTCCATTTACATTTGTACCTGAGAATCCTGACCCAGACTTAAAAGAATATATCTTTGACCCAGAAGGTGCGCTTCCTGCTGTACTTTCTTGGGCAGTTGAGGGTGCTATCAAGATGCTGAACTCTAGCTCTCGTGATGCTCTTGGTTGGTGTTCTGTAGTTTCTGAAGCTGCTGAAATTTACCGAAAGACAGAAGACCGTATTGGTATTTTCTTAGATGAAGAAACTATTGAGAATGAGGGTGCAACTACCCCTATTAAATCTTTGTACAGTATTTATCGTATTTGGGCTGAAGAACGTGGCGAAAAGCCTATGAGTCAGACTGCTTTCCAGCGCAAAATGCACGAAAGAAATGTTAATATTGTTGGTATGGGGTCTCAGGCTATTATACACGGCAGGTCACTTAAACCTCGTACAGTTGTTACTGGAGAAATTGACTGGGGAGCAGCAACTAGATTTGCTAGATAGGGTTTTCTAGAATCAGGTAAAATAGAAAGCAGTATCTTTCTATTCACTAAAGGATTAAAAATGGCTAACCCGGTAAAAAACCCTAAGATTTCACAACCTTGGGGTCGTCCAAATCCTCGTTATTCGGCTAAGCGTCATACAGGTATTGACTTTGCATGTCCTATTGGCACACCTATTTTTGCAGTTGCAAATGGTGTAATTGAAGATGTTATTACAGACACATCTTACGGTAAAGTTGTAATTCTTCGTTGCTCATCTGCTGAGAAAAAAATTGTACATATTTGGTACTGCCATTTATCACGTCAAGATGTTAAAAAAGGTCAAAAAGTTGAAGAGGGTGCTCAACTAGGTCTTACAGGTAATACAGGAAACTCAACTGGTCCGCATCTTCATCTAGAAACTCGCGTTGCACCATTCCGTTACGGTAATGATGTAAGCAATCCATTCTTGGATATTGCAGGAATCATTGACCCTAATGCTCCATCAGAGCGCAAGATTGGTCTTTGGAAGAAAACTATTGGTGCTGTAAAACCTGCTTCTTCATCAAAGCCAACAAAAGTTGTGCATATGTCTGGTCTTGTTTTTGGTGCTACTAATGATGACATTAAGGTTGTTCAGTCTGCACTTGTTGACTTATGCGGTGCAGAAATTAATGCTGATGGTCATTATGATGACAAAACAAAAGAAGCTTATAAGTTATGGCAACATAAGTTAGGTTTCCACGGTAAAGATGCTGATGGTATTCCAGGCAAGAAGTCTATGGCTGAACTTGCAAAGCGATATGGATTTAAGTTGGTCTAGGGTCTAAAAACCCGACCACCACGTCCACTACTACCGCCACCACGATTACGACCAGTATCAATTTTTCTATTGGCATGTGAGTGTGCAGTAATTCTTCCACCAACAAAACCTTGTGGTGGCTTAATAAGGAGAGCAGTAAGTGCATGGACTAGAGCGTCAACTCTATCAGGAGATTTACCTTCTCCTGGAATCCATGAGGTCATCTGGTCTTCAAGTTCAGCGAGAAAACCAATATGGTGAACTCGTCCCTGCTCGTAAGCCAAAACTGTTGGTTCGGCTCTCAAAGCCTTACCGTGCTTTGAGTGAACTTCTAAAACAGTAACACTTGGGTCAATAGCATTAATTGCATTACGCACCAATGCTCCACCCTGATTAACTTCAGCAATAACTGGACACATCCATTTACGAGCCATCTCTACAACTTTATTTGCCCATACATCTGGTGAACCAAGTACAGAAGCATCTTCAAGAATCCATGCCTCACGCTTATAAAGGTCGCGGTCTCCAGTAGATGCACAAACTACAATTCCACACTCATCTCGTGGATTCTCAGCAACAGATGGGTCAACACCAATACAACGAAGCGGTGTTCCCATAGGAAATGAAGCGTGACGATTACGCTCAATCATTTCAATAGTCCACAAAGCACCTTCAATATCGTCAAGCATCTCACCATAAAGTTCTTGAGCTGCCAGACGAGTTCCTTCATAAACACCCATAATGGCATCCATATATGCGGTAGAAAGATTTCCTGCGTTATCCATTGTGCTTCCACGAGTAATAACTACATTTCCACTTTTCTTTGATTCTTCAATAAGTTGATAAAGTAGTGCTACTCGTTTGGGTGTAGTGGTGACCATAATCTTTGGACGAGCACCAAGACGAGTACCAACTCGTAAGTTATCAAATGCAGTCATGCCAGCAGCGTCTGGAGTCTGTCGCCATGCGGCTACCTCGTCTCCCCAAGCGTGAGTGAATTGTGGTCCACGAAGTGAGTCAGGTTCATCTGCAGTAAAGCAAGTTGCAGTATTTCCATTAGGCCAAGTTAGACGACGCTTAGATGGTTCATAATGTGGTTTTTCACTAGGAGGTGAAACATTAATAATTCCTGATTCACCTTCAACAATAACATCGCGCACATCGGCAGCAGTACGAGCAACAAGGGCAAAACGAAGTTGTCCATTAGTTGTGTACTTTGCCTCTTCACGAACCCACTCGGCAGCAGTACGAGTTTTGCCAGCACCACGACCAGCAATATAAGCCCAAATATTCCAATCACCTTGAGGTGATTGTTGTTCAGGACGACCCCAAGCCTTCCAGTCCCAAAGAAGATTGTCCATATCCATATCAGCAAGAACAGCATTACGCTCTGCTTCTGAAAGCAAAGCAATCTGCTCCATCAAACTCTTGCCCATATTTCCTCGCTTAAAATAAATACCCCCAGTACCAAGTAGTACCGGGGGCATAAGTTTTATTATTTAACTATTGCGCTTCAAACTACTCTGTACTCCATAATACAGGGGAGCAGCTGAACTTAGTCCAAGTTCACGCGCAAGAATTGAAAGAGAAACACCACTACGGTATTCATCTGCTAGTTGGTCATGGTACTGGTCAATACCAATTTCTTTTGCTTCCTTGACTCGCTGTGCAGCATCAAGATTCTGTTGCTTTGTTGCTCGTGTCTTTGGCTTAATGCTGGACACTGATACATCTTTCATAACAACTCGGCGGCGCAGTCCTGGGTAAGCAACTTTAAGTGCTACAGCAAGTTGTGGAAGACTTCCACCCTTTTCCTGATACTCAACAAGAAGTTCCGTATAGGTACGACTTGCTGTGTGTTCTGGACTATTTTGGCTACGAGAACCGTAAGCCTTTTTAGCCAATGGCAGGATAGGAGTAATCTTTTCCGTATACTCAACTAAAAGTTCATTCATAATGTCTTTTTTCTCCAATTTGTCATTAGCGTGTGTCATAGAACTATGGTACAAGCTATTAATAACTAATGCAAATCAGATAGATATCTAAAGACATCTTCCTGCACTTTTATTCGTTATTGTCTTTAGAATCTTCTTTTTCTAATGGCTCACGAAGGCGTAGCGTGATAAGCCATAAAACTAGAGAAAAGAGGATTGCATAACCCACAATAACTCTGGCTGAACCGTCAAGCACGCACCAAGCAACAAACATACCTAAAAGTGTCCATGTCTGGTTTAGTGACTCAACGATGATATCTTTAATCCAACGAAGTAGTCTCATTATATTTTCCTTGTCAATAGTGATGCAGTTCCAGCAATAACCTGAGTTACAATTACAGCTGGAATTGCTGCTTGTTGTGCTTTCTTGCGTGTTTCTGGTGTCATATCTGCACCAACATTTGCGATAGCAGTAAGTGCTTTACCTGGGTTGGTAAATACTGCTGACAAAATCTCGGAAGGGGCTTCAAAAATTTGTAGAGCGTCAGCAACATTAGCTGTCAAAACTACGCCATTTTCCAAAGTAATTGGTTGCTCTGGTGGCAAGTCTGAGTAATCCAAGCCGGACTCTGCAAAGACATCAGCAGGAATTGCTGTATCTGCATAAGCCGTAACAAGAACATCAGAAACTAATTGTTTTTCTTCCTCGGATAACTGACCATCTGCTTGCAAGTTATCAACAAGATTTGTTACTTCTTCTTGACTAAGATTTCCATCAGATAATAAATTACTAACAATTGCTTGAGTCTCTGCTTGAGTTATAACTCCATCAGATGATGCATTGTCTACAAGAACTTGTTGCTCTTGCTGAGAAGAGATAGTAGGCTCAACTGTAGGTTCAACATTAGGAGTTGGTTCAGGTGAAGAAGTTACTACGGGCTTTGGGGACGGTTCTGATGATGGGGTTTTGGATGGTTTTGGTTCAGGCTCTTTTGTTGGGGTCACTATGGGCGGTTCTGTTGGTTCTGACGTCGGTGTGGGAGTAGGTTCAACAGTTGGTTCTACAGTAGGTTCAGGTGTTGGTTCAACAGTTGGAGTTGGTTCAACAGTTGGCTCTACAGTTGGAGTTGGCTCAATAGTTGGGCTAGGTTCTACAGTTGGGGTTGGGGTTGGCTCTGGTGTTGGTTCAACAGTTGGTTCTGGAGTTGGAGTTGGAGTTGGAGTTGGAGTTGGAGTAGGAGTAGGTTCAACTACAATACCTAAATCACAAATAGAATCTCCAGAAACTCTTTGACAAGAATTAGTTCCTGGGCCACCATAAAATAAACCATTCTCATCTATGACAAGATTAGTGTCGTCTCCTTCACCACCATAAAATGCTGAGTGCCACTGTTGAACAACAATGTCATTCCCAGCACCACCAAAAAAGTAATCTCTAGTTTGTGCATCAGAATCTAAAGAATAAACAGTATTATTTTCAGAGTTACCACAAAAAATATCTGGACTATTGCCATAGTTATTACCAAATTCTCTAGAACCTTCAGCCAAATTTATATGCCAGTATCCTGAGTAAACTCCTGCTAATAATTGTTCTCTAGTAATTCCTATGATTGAAAGTATTGAATCTGCAGTAAAACTTGGGTCATCAATGTTTGCTGCACATTGGTCAATTGTTGGAGGCTCTGCTGGACATTGCTGATTCCACTCAACATATGAACTATCCCAACAATGAACAGGTGGTGGAATTACTGGACAAACACCATTCCACGGAACTACATCATTATTCCAACAAATAATATCGGGTGGAGTTGGAGCACACTCTGATTGATAGTGAACTACGGAGTCGTCCCAGCAAACTACTTGAGGCTCTATAGGACAAGTATCATTCCAAGCAATAGAAGCACCATTCCAGCATTGAATAGGTGGTGGTTCTGGTAAGCAAGTACCATTCCAAGAAACAGTAGAACCGTTCCAACATTGAACATCAGGAGGAGTTGGTGGACAAGTTTGATTGTAAGGAATTGTAGAGCCATCCCAGCATTGAATTGGCTGAGGAATTACTGGACAAGTTTGACTCCAAGTTACCCAAGAACCGTCCCAGCACTGTGTGTCTGGTGGAACTGGTGGGCAGGTCTGATTCCACGCGACTGTTGAGCCATCCCAACATTGACCTGCTGGAGGTTCTGCAGGACAGGTTGAAGTAAGAGGAATTACAGAACCATCCCAACAAGATTGCATTTCAATTGGTCGGCCACCATTAACAGTAAATGCCTCAGAGATGGTAACTACATCTTGCCCAGAAATAAATCTAATACCTCTACGAAGACTACTTGGAAGCCATCCTGTTGTTTCAATAGTTCCTGACCAAGCTGGTAAACGAGAAGTATCAACAGTCAATGTAATTTTTGTAAAATCACCATTGTTTTGTGGGTATGGACGAACCATCCACTCTACACAAAAACCTGTTTCAGTTGCTCCATAACTCAGGTAACCACCAGACCAAGTAACCCAATCCCATCCGGCTAAAGAGATAGAAGGAGTATTTGGATAACTACTAAATGTTGCATCAGGTGAACCAAATGTGAGCGTTCCATTTGTAGTTGCGTAGACAGTATCGTAAGAAGTGTCACCAAGATTTATATTTGTAGGAAGAAATATTTGATGTGCAACATCATCTTCGCCTGTCCAAGAAACTTGGTTGCAAGGCTGAGGGGCTACCGCATTTGCAGGACTCTGAAATGCTAATGGTAAAACTACCAATAATGCTAAATATGTATAAGCGGTTAAGGCTCTAATAAACTTAGACAAAGTAGCCCCTCCAGCAAGGGTATTCGTTCCGTGTGTCAGCCTGTGTGTCGTCAGACTTATATCACTATTTTACTTTAGTTACTAACTATCTAAGTTATCTATTTGTTTCACATAAGCAATGTATGCGTGTCTAACAGTTGCTGGATACCATTGCTTTCCTTCGTGTGCAGTAGGTATTCCCTCAGCATTAAGAGCATTAGCAATAAGTTGATAAGACATTCCTAACTGTCTATTTTTATAGATTCTTTCTCGTACTTCTTTCTCAATATCTGGTGTAGGTCCAAGGTCTATACCCCAAACTTTTCCATTACTTCGTCTATCACGGTGAACATCTTTTTGACGTTCAGAAATCATTCCGCGTTCCATCTCCGCCATAGCAGCCATAATGGTAACAACAAAACGACCCTGATGAGTTGCAGTATCAAGACCAAGGTCAAGAAGAGCCAAACGCCAACCAAACTTATGAGAACGGTCAACAATGCTAAGAAAATCTTTAGTTGAACGCGCCAATCTATCAAGACGTGTGACATAAATTGCCTGAGCCTTTCCTGCGTCTAGGTCATCTAGCGCATTTCTTAGTACTGGTCGTCCTTGAATACTTTTACCTGAGCGACCTTCTTCTCTTAAAATTACTGGTTCATAGTCAGCAGCAAGTGCTGCATACTCCATTTGTTTGACCTGAGCATCAAGACTGATTCCATCATTGACCTGCATCTGTGTTGATACGCGAGCATAGAGGTAAGCAATTCCGTTAAACATTTAAGTTTGTGTATTTCTGAGCATACTTGTAAACAAGGCCAGCTATGAGTATGTCGTCTAGTTGGCCTAGGACTGGGATAAAGTCTGGGATTAAGTCAATGGGGGATAAGAGGTATATAACTAAAAAAACTACAGCAATCTTTACTTTAAGAGGGGCGTGACTAAAAGTCTCTCTATTAATCATTTCTTTGACTTTAAGCATTTACTACTCTTTTAATACCTGCGGAAGCAATTAGCTTTGTACATCCAGGGCAAGGTTGACCAGTTATGTAAAGAGTTGCCCCTAAAAGGTCGCTCCAGGAAGCCCGTAGAAGCGCGTTTGACTCTGCGTGGGTACTCCAACATAGGTCATATTGACCCTTTGCGTGTTCTGAAGTGGAGTCAAGTGCTCGTGGGCATTGACCTGTCGTACCACAAGAACGCTCATCTCCTGCTGGAGTTCCATTGTATCCTGTTGAAACAATCTTATGGTCTTTAACGACTACTGCTCCGTGCTGAGCACGAACGCAATCTCCTCGTAAAGAAACTGCTTTGGCAATTCCTAAGTAGTAGTCATCCCAACTTGGACGATTCACTTTGATTCAGCAGTAGGTACTGACTTGAGTCCACTTGACTCAACTTCTTTGACTTCAGTTAACTCATCTTCACTAATAAAAAGATTAACTAAACCTTTGAAGCATCCAATTACTGCAGCAATGCAGAACATAAATACAATAAAAAGTAGGCTGTAGGCAAACATAGTCCAGATAGCATCTACAACAACAGATAAACTCATTGATTCCGCCCTTTCTAAGGCAATATAACATATAGACTTAAACTTAAGTGTATACGATAATTATGCCATAAAGCAAGCAAAACGCCCAATTAGAGCCTGTGGATAACTTTTGACATTTTCCGGGCCTTAAAGCATTGCATCACAATGCAACAAAAGGGGGTAAAAAGTTGCATTGTGGTGCAACGCTACCAATTTCACAGGTTCTACGCTACCAATAGCACAAAAAGAACCGCCCCTCTACCGTAAGGATGAAGAGGGACGGTCTCTTATGTCGGAACTACTTGACGAGTGCTGCCCACGATTTAGGGCCAATGATGCCATCAGCGTTGCCGAACTTTGGATTTGCCTTTTGCCAAGCAACAACAGCCTTCTTGGTCACAGGACCATAAACGCCATCTGCCTTAAGCCCAAGAGCAGTTTGAATCAACTTAATATGTGCGCCCGACTCACCTGGGTCAATCGTCTCGCCGGGATAGTCTTTAGGACCTGGAGCCTTTTCAACCTTAGTAGCGATAGCAACGCCAAACTTAGGGCGACCAAAACCAACAATGCTGATATCAACGCCTTTCTTATTAGCCTTGAATCCCCGAACCTTTTTCTGAACCATTCCACCATTACGCTGGTCACCAACGCGACCGGCAGTGTTGCCTTCAATGGTAGTTACAGTTCCGTCATTGTTATCCTTCACAACAATGCCAACATGCGAGATTCCAGTGAAACCATCTTCAGGGAAATCAAAATATACAATGTCACCCGGCTGGGGCTTAGCAACATCTGCATCTTCCCAAGACTTTGCTTTCTTAAAAGCGTCAGCACCTGCTGGAGTGTAAACAGTATTAGGAACTTTTACACCTGCCTGATTAGCGCACCACATAACAAAACTTCCACACCAAGGCTGGTAGTTAGCCTTTGTGAAAGCACCGTAGCGTGTTTGGTTTTCCTTTGGACCTTCAACGGTTCCAATTTCTTTTGTAGCAACTTCAATAAGTCGAGTTGCTGTACCTTGCTCTGCCATAAGACCTCTTCTTTGACTTCTTTGATTGATAAAACAATTTTATCTAATAATGAAAAAGGCTATTTTGAACATAGAAAAACCCCCCTAGAAAACTAGAGGGGCTTTATTATAAATCTAAAACCTAATTTTCCGGGCCTTCTAGGTCTATAAACGGAACCCCTTTAGGTTCCCGAAGATTAGCCAGAATGTTTTTGAGGGGAAGGGATGCGATGTGGGAGGAGGAGTCAAGTGCCCCGAAGGAAACAAGAACCTTTCCATCTTTGATTGCTAGGCCGGCCGCAAACTCAATGGATTTATTAAGGAAGTTAAACATCTCGGAGACTTTAATAACTTGACCTTTTTCATTGAACTGAATAAATCGGTGAACATATCTGCGACGGATTAGAGTCTCTTTTGTTAAAGATGCAAAACGAATTGTTTCAGTAGTTACAGTCTGATGAATGATTGCAAGCATTGTCCCATTATCAAGACCAATAACCTGTGAGCCACCTCTAATGGGTAAGTCATAGCCACCAATGGTTTTAAGTTCTTGGCCTTCAAGGTTGAAAGTCTTAGAGCAACTATAAATATAATCAAATGACACATCATCTGAATTAGTCAGACTTGGACGGTTAACTGGCATCCAGTTCTTTTCAACAGTTCCGTGATGGATTGGTGACTCAATTACAGTCATAGTTCCACCAACAGGTTTACCACTAGATATATCAAGAGTTAAGTTACACATCTTAGCTACTGGAATTTTGTCAAACTCAAAAATGTTTGCGCTAATACGCAAAGTCTTCCCATCGTGGTAAAGGCGACCATCTTCAATTCCACGGAAAAGTTTAATACCAGTCTCTTCCTCAAACTTAGCGTAAGTACCTGACAAATCTACTTCTTGCATATTGCTAATAGTTAAAGTTGTTGGATTTAACTTTGCAATAAACATCTTATTTTGGAATAGCTTTTCGCTACCTAATTGAGCATTGATATAAGCATTGACATACCACTCAGATGGTTCATCATAAGAATCAGCAGTAGTGAGTTCTTCTCCAAGAGGTGTTTGCCACTCTGGTCTATGGTCTTTTAGAACAGCATTTGCAGAGCGAAACAATACAAGATAACCGTGCTCTTCTGTATAACATACAGAAGGGTTAAAAGCAGACCATACTGGTTCATCGCAGAAGCGAGCAATCTGCTTTATTTTTGCTCCCAGCAAATCTACAATCGTAGGAATGTTTTTTGGGTAATCTACTGTCATAAAAGAACAGTAACATAACTAAGTTGTATTCTTATAAACAAACACGATTTTGATTTTGTCACCCTCTATGATAGGATTGATTTATGGGACGTAAAAAGAAAGAACTTAATAATGTTCAATCAGCGCATCCGACATGGGTAGTATCTGATAAAATTCAAATCAACGGAAGAACCGTTACAGTAGGGACAGAACTATCTATCCGTGGAGAATCTGGAAGATTCCGATTCATTAAACACGTCAGGACTCCAGACAGCGAATGGGTAGATGTTATTGGTGGAAAGAAAAACTACGAAATGTGGCGGTCTTTTGCTATGGAAAACATAAAAACAGTTCACCGACTGAATCGGACTAAACAGAATTCTGAGAGTTAAGATGACACCTCAAGAGACTTTACTAGCCACCGCTAGAGAAGAAATTGGCTATACCTCTGGAGACAATAGCGATAACAAGTATGGTAAATGGTATGGGTTAAATAATCAGCCCTACTCAGCAATGTTTGTGTCTTGGTGCTTTGCCAAGTATGGGTTGAGTTCTGCAGTAAACGCCACAACTGAAAAAGGATTCTCTTCACCCAAGAGTGGCTATGAGTGGTTTAAGAATAATAATAGATTAGTAGAAAAGGCTCAGCCAGGAGATTTAGTATTCCTTGCCTTTAACTCATTACACCCAAACCATATTGGAATTGTAGAGAAAGTTCTTTATACCAAGTTTATGGGGTTCAAAGTTCCTTGCGCTATCAAAACAATTGAAGCAAATGTTTGTAAGCCGCTGGGTAGAGCTGAAGGTGTCTTCACTCGTGTACGTCATTTAGGTGAAGATACACACATCATTGGAATTGCTCGACCGGAGTGGGAACCTAAGCCCCTATCGGAGAACTAGTCTTCTAGTAAAGTCTCGTATATGTCCTTGCACTCTGGACAAGTCTGATAGTTTTCTGGATTGCGAGATGGAACCCAAATCTTTCCACAAAGAGCCATAATAGGAGTTCCGTTGATTAGTGCTTCAGTAATCTCATCTTTAGGAGCGTAGTGAGCAAACATATCGTGGTCACCATTATCGGTGTTGATATGAGTTTCTGTATCTAATTGGATACCTGAACCAAGTAAGGGTTTCAAAAGTTATGTCCTAACACTATTGGAATATGTTGATAAGAAAATCTCTTACACATATCTTCATAAATAATACCATCTGCTTCTTCTTTAGTAGAATACCAGAATCCAACTTCTTTCCAGATATCTTTATGAGCCACTAGTTGCATTGCATCAATGCCCCCACCTGCAGCAGTACCTCCACGGATTGGAGGGTTACCTGTCCAAGGACTATCCATAGCGTAAATTGGTTGACTGAGAGGCCATATCTTCCAATGATAAATTTGAAAGATTATTATATTCTTTTCAAACTCATCTATGGCATCACTAATTATTTGAAAAGCTTCAGGTAAAAATTCGTTATCTATATTGTGTTGAATATAGTAGTCACCAAGATTATTTTCATATGCATAACGCATAGCGTAATCAGAAGATGTATGTCCCCAAACTCCGTGATGCTCTGGAGTATTTATAATATAAGGTTCTATACCTAGTTCTTTGAAGTCAATGCCTTCTTCTTCATAAGTCTTTTCTTTTGGACCGTCATGGCAGATAACAACATTAAAATCTTTGAAAGTTTGATTACCTAAAGAAGCAAGACCTCTACGGATACTTGTAGAAGTTATCTCATTTGAATTATGTTCTCTAGGGACATGATATTCATAGTCTTTAGAAATCACACAAAAGCGAGTCACTAGACTCCAAACTCTTTTCTTCGTTCATTAGCGTAGAACCCACCAGCACGGAAAGTAACTGGAGTAGATTCAAAAACGCGCTTAAGTTCCGCGTCACACTCTGGGCACTTAAAAACCTGCTGGTCTTCGTGAATTGAACGAACCTCTATATAGGTATGTCCGTTCTCACAGATGAATTCATAACTAGGCATCAAGATTCTCCTCTGCTTTTGCTTTCTCAATCTCTTCGTCAATATCGCCATAATCAACAAAGCAGTTACATCCACCAATATCAAACTCGTCAACAGTCGCTGGATTCTCTTGATTACGAATACGAAGTTCCTCAAGAGATAAATTCTTTTTAACACCCTTGACTTGTTCTTTTAATATAGTCACATCTTTACCCAAGAACTCTTGAATCTCTTTTTCTTTTGCTTCCCATACTGCGTAACGCTCTGGCATAATCTGCAAAAGTTGTTTGAACTGACCTTGACCTGCACGCACGCAACCACCACCGCAATTGTTGTGTGAAAACCCTAAGTCATACAAGCGAGGAGTTTCAATACCTTCACTTTGGGCCCACTCAATTAATTGCTTCTTGTCAAGAAAAGGAGCATCAGTCAACGGTGCTTTTGCTGTGTAAGGAAGATAGTTATTGACAATAGCCGGTAGACGGTGAGTCTCTGACCAGTCAATACCTACATAAACAATAGTTTCCTCTGGTGGACAATTCTCCACAAGCCATTTACGCGCTGGCTTCTGCTTCAACTCGTGAGAGCACGAAGCTAAACGAGAGTTCCCAAGGAAACGCTTATCCTTGAAAACTTGCCAGATGTCACGACCATCACGGAGTATTACAAGAGTTCCGCCAACATTCTTGGCAGCATCTTCAATGAAACGATAAGTATCCTCATCTTCGCCAACATGAGGGTCGTCAGTAAAACCCTTGACATCGCTAAATAGTAGATACAAATCTTTAGTCCCATACTGCTCAGCAACTCGCTTGGCACAAGCCCAAGAGCCAATACCACCGCTAAACATAACGACGTGTTTCATTGTTTGTCCTTTATTTGTCTTTTGTATTCTCAGTGATTAGTTTAATCTCACAAGCGTCAGTTGTGCAATACGCCTCACCAATAGCATCGGCTGCCATACCTGCATAAACACCTGAGAAATCAATTGGGAACAACTTAAGTTCGCCCTCTTCACGGTACTCATCTTCGGTAATCTGCGTGTAAGGCATCTGAGGATAAGTGAAGTTGCCAGACGGTAGAAATGAGACCGTCTTCAACTGACCGTCATACATATGAAGAACAGTACCAACGTGCTCTGCTTCAGTCTCTGGGTCAAATGAGATTGTCACGGATACAGAGTTGTCTGACCAATAACGCTGTGCAGTCGCTGCAAGTGACATCTTCTCAAAGATTGTTACATCGCGTTCTGCACGCTCTGCATCAGACTTGATTGGGAAGAATACTACTGAGGTAGTATCTGGAGATTCACTGGCTGGTTCAACTCGGTAGTTCGCCATTTTGAAAAGTGGGAGCATAGGGTCAGAATTTGCAAAGCGTATTGCTCGGTTGAAGAACTTTCCACCTGGTGTCCAATGAACGCCGGGCGATTCACCAGCAAGGATTGATACTGTTCCTGAAGGCTTAACGGTTGTTGTCTTGATTGATTCACGAATACCTAACCACTCTGAGTAAGTACTGTCGTATGACTGAACTGTATTGTATCCGGCATCCATCCACTCACGAAGAATTGGAAGACCATTAATGTCAGCAAAATTTGCTACGCCAGACATAGAAGTTCCGATGCGACGGTTGCGTTGCATAATTGCGTTTGTTTGTTCCCAGTGGGTTGGAAGAAGAGTTACAGTCTTAGCGTAGAGATAAGCAAACTTTAGAGTGCGCTTGTAGTCTTCAACACTCTCGTGACGATTGAGATAAGTCTCAACCAGTGTGCACATTTCGTAAGACTCTAGTGACTGCTCAGCACAAGGGTTGTATCCCATAATGCGATGGTCTTTGTTATTCTCTGGGTCAGCAAGACGACCATACTTCTTAGAGATATCCATCCAGATAACGCCCGGCTCACCGTTGCGAGCAATACCATCAACAATGTTTGACAAGTCCTTGCCAACTTCAACAGCAACAGAATTGTTTGACATCCAACCCCAGCCCGGAGCCTCTGCATCATATGAGTTGCGCTCAGGGAATACTTCAGCGTTCTTCAGGTTAAGGAAGTCTGGGTCATCAATAGAACCAATTAAGAGTTCTGCAGAGCGACGAACATTTCCAGATACGACACATACACCAATGAGATTACCAATATCAGCAATATCCCTTTTCGTAACAAGTTCACCAGCACGCCCCTTGAATAGTTTGCGAATGTAATTATGTAGACGCTCAAGTGGAGCGTGACCTGCAGCCGTTCCACCAAAGGTAGCAATAGGTTCACCCTCTGGACGAATCGCTGAGTAATCAAATTCGTAAGTTGATTGCTCTGACTTTAGGTAAGAGTTAATAAGTGCAACGGTTGATTCAACCCAACCCTCACGAGTATCTGGGATAGCAAAAACTTCTACATCAGCCTTAGGTGCGTAGATAGTGAATTCCTTTTCAGCACCTTTATCATCAAAGCCCACACCAACACCAAGCATTGACGCTTCCATCAAGAAAGCAAATGGGGCCGCTGGATTGTTCTTGTTCATCTCAAGTGTAGAAACAAAAGCACAGTTCTGAAGAGCAGCTGAGTTCTTTTGAACATTGACAATAGGAGTTCCCATAACCCAGAGTCCACGACCGGGAGGAGTCCACTTCAGATTGAACAGACGGTCAAATGCTTCCTTAGCAGAAGCGGAAGCCTTAGCATCAGACCACGGAAGACGGTTTGTCTTGCAGTGCTCTTTCTGAAGTGAGTACATACCATTGATGACTCGCTCACAAACATCTACCCAAGTTTCTTTAGTTCCATCTTCCTTCTTGCGTGAGTAAGTACGCAGGAAAGTAATCTCACCTACAGAGTTTCCAGCAGCGTCACGATAACCAAACGGTGCTTTCTTATCCTTGTAGGAAGCAACAAATTCTTCGTTGAGACGGAAAGCAAACTGGACAGAAGTAGACATAAATTAATCCCTAAAAGTTGATTGGTATTTAGAACAGAACTCAAATACTAGCACTTCATACCTTAGGGGTATTTGATTGGAGTAGCAAGTACTACTTTACTTTTTATATTTTTGTCCATAAAACTAAGAACTAACAACATCAGTATTTGCTTAGGTACTTAAAACAAACTGTTCTAATTTATTAAGCATATTTTCTTTGTAGCAAATACTGTCTAACTTACTGAGAATCTCTAACACTTTTTCGCAAGTAAATACGTTCCTTATCTATGCGTTCAATCTCTGCAAGAATGACATCTTTATCTAAACCAGTGTCGCGAATAATCTCTTTCAAAAAACTATCTTGAAGACTGTGAACTATGCTCGCATAAAATCCAACAGACATATAGCTTTGCAAAGAAAGATAAGCGTGGACAATACCTAAAGAATATTCGTTAAGGATTTCACTAGACATAGATACTAAAAATCTCCTGGCTGAACTTGAAGACACTTCAAGCCAATCTCTCGCCACATATCTACAACTTGATTACGGTCATCAAAAACACAAAGCACATCATAAAGAGGTTCAATAAAGCGTTCATAAATCTCACGCTTAACAATTGAATCTTCACGAAAATCTTTAGAGCCTCGCATAAAAAGTTTTACATAAGGAGGACAGTGAAGACGAAGCCACTCGCTGGTGACATCTTGCGAATCATCATTGCGACCGGACACAATGAGAATCTTGTAGCCCTGAAGCCATAAACATTTAATAACTTCAATCACTGCTGTATCTGCTGCATCTGTATGAGCCTTCTCATACTCAAACCAGTCACGGTCTACGCGGTGAGCAACCGTGCCATCAATATCAACAATGATTGCTTTTTCTCTCTTCACGATTCCCACTCACATTTCTTACAGCCATCGCCATACGCTTTGTTATGTTCACAATACCAAAGTGGTTCATCGTCTAAAACTTCAGTGCTCATCTTTATTCTCCTGATGCGTAACTAAACCAAGCGTCAATAAACTCTTGGAAAGTTCTACCTTTAATATCTTGCGTAGGACCTGACTCAGTTAAAAGTTCGTAGTAGTAAACCTGCCTTGTGCTGGTGTCACCATAACCAAGAATAACCGTAAAGTCTTCCTTACAGCCTAAAGCTGCTAGTGCTTTCATCTGACCGGATAGACGATTAACTTTTGGAACATCTCCCTGACCATCCCAGTGCTTCATCTCCACAACAAGAAAATGACTCCTACGCTCAGCAAAGAAAGGAGTGAACCCATCCATATCTGACATAGTGCATTTGTTGCCCCAGTTCTCAGTGAAGCCCCACTCATCCCATAACCAGGTGTTACGAAGATGAGCGTTCATATCTCGCATATAGTGTGTATCGTCATTTGTCATTTGTTTTTATCTTTCTTCTCCACTGTCTAAATGATTTAATATAAACAATTGAATATGCAACTGCCATAAAAATAAAACCATACTGCTTGGTCACTATTGAATAGACAATCCAGATGCACTCATTTACTAAGAGGACAAGCCAACCCCAAACGGTCTGTCTACCGACAAAAAAGATTCCAGTTACACCAATGATGCCTAGTACATAAGACCAATATGTCATTGCTTTTTCTTTTTATTATTTAAGTAGTTAACTAGATTCACAATAGAATTCAATGCAACAAAAAATAAAATAAGTACCTCTGTGACGGTTGATGCTAGTTTCATTTTTTATCCTTCTTATTTTTGTGTTCTCTATAGTCTTCCCAAACCATAATAGTCATAGAGATAAACAAGCAAGCATAAGCAATCGCTAAACCTGCACAGATAATCCCGCCAAGAATATTGTCCCAAGTCATCTTGGAAAATTCTTTAACGCGTTTTCGTTGACTTCTGCCCACCACTTTTTAATAGCTTTTCTTGTTCTCCAGTTAGAGATAAAAGATTTCATCCAGTTAGATTCCCATCTGTCATACTGCTCTTGATTCATTGAGTCTGCTTGCTTCTGTCCAAGAGGACAACTTCTACACCGAATTGCGTAAGCCTTACCGTGAATACAAAACCAAAGTTCTGGGTCTTTAATCATCAGTCACCAAAATCAAACTGTAAAGTTTCAGGAATATCTAAAGTTTCCTCTATATAGATACCATCTACAATCTTTCGGGTATCACAAGGAAACTGAGCATTGTGTTCAGGATTCTTGGGGTCACGACAAATAATGCACCAATCATAAAACTGCTGATGCATCTCTCGGATTTTTTGAATAATCTCTTCATTCTTTTGAGCTTTGTAAATATCAAGCCACTTCTTTGTATAGTCTGGAGGCAGAGTCATTTTTTATCCTTACCCCTACTTTTTTGTTTATCTTCAACAAATCTAGTACAACTACAATCAAAACAGTTTGCCATCATTAAAAGATGTTGAGATTCCGGATGGCCGCAGTCGCAGGGTAGGTCTGGAAGTTTTGAGTTAGAAGTTTTACGCTTCACTAGATTCCTCTTCTAGTAAAAAGTCAGTCCACTCTGGGATATAACTTTCAATCAATATTCCTAGTTCATTACAATTGTCGTGCTTGGTGCAAGAGTTTAAGTCAATAACTTTATCTAGTATGTTTCCAACAATTCGTTCTCTAATCTCATTGTTGGTCATTGCTCATCGTCTAACGCTTCAATAGTTGGGCACGGATAAATGTGGTCACATCCTACACAGTCACCTGTGTCTGGGTATTCGTAATGCAACTCACGCACTCGCTCAATGGCTTCAGTCTTTTGCTTGTTTAGTTCTATATAGTGAACAGCAGTTGCGTTCCAGTCAACTTCACCAACATCAATAGTTTCAATTTTTTTCGGTGTCGTCATTTAGAATCCTAGAAACTTCCTCTGCCGAAATAAGGTGCTGGTTAACTACAGGGTCACGCTCAATAGAACGCTTAACTAAATCCTTGAGACGCGCAATGGTCTTTTCAAACTTATCAATCTGCTTGAGATAGTAAGTTTCGGTAGCGTACTTCTTTCTCTCAGTCATACTTGAACAGACCCTTCCTTCTCTATGAGTTCGCTTAGTTCTAATTCTAAGGACTTGTCCATACTAAAGGCTGTAGCAACAAGCAACTCTGAGACAGAGATGTTAAGAGCTCGACAAATGTTCTCCAGCAACTCTGAAGAAACTTCTTTAAGCCCTCGCTCAACTTCGCTGAGATAACCAAGAGACATAAAGGAATTCTTTGCAATCACGCGCATAGTGCGATTATTCTTATCTCGCTCTGCACGGATTGCCTGACCTAAAGCTTCTCTAAGTAATGTCATTGTGTAGGTGGTTCCTGTCTAGTTCGGTAAATATCTGTTAGAGAATCAACAACTGCGTAAGTTGCTTCAAAAAAATCTGCTGTTGTGACTGCCAAATCAGATGGGTGATGCTTCTGAGATTTATCATTCTTGTATCGCTGTCTAAAGAAAGCCTCGTGTGCTTTGTTCACAAAAGAAATGTACTCATCAATTGTCATATAAACATCTGGTTTTCTCATATCTGTATGTTAGATGATTGTGTCGTTGCTTGCAAGTATCGGGGTGGGGTATTGTTTGAATATGAATGAAATTAATAAAAATGAAACAGTTTGTGTGTCTTGGTGTCACCACGGTCAAGTGGATGCCTTCTTTGCTCACTCTATGATAGACCTTATCCGGACAAGAAGTGAGAAGATTAAAAACTTCCACGATATTCTAGGAACTGGTCTTCTAGCCAAAAGTCGTAATATCTTGGTTAACTCTTTTTTGGAGAATACGGAAGATGACTGGCTGCTTCTTGTGGACTCTGATGAATATATAACGGTAGATGCTTTTGACAAGCTTATGTCAGTGGCAGATAAAGATAAGTATCGTATTATATCAGGTTTGTGTTTTTCTGCAAGTCCTGCTACGGATGGGGCTTTGATGCCAACTCCTACGCCAACAATTTATATTATAGATGAAGAGCAGGGATTCCTGGTTCCATATCTGGACTACCCTAAAAATAGCCTTGTGGAGATTGATTCAGCAGGAACAGGCTGTTTGCTTATACATCGCAGTGTTTTAGAGGAAATGCGGAAAGAATATAGCGGTGCAACTGGTGATAAGTGGTGCTGGTTCCAAGACGGTCCAGTTGAGGATAATGGTGTCGTGGAGTGGATATCTGAAGACCTTATGTTCTGCCGCAGGGTAAAAGGTATTGGAGTGAAGATTTTTGCCCATACAGGTGCACTTTTCCCACATCACAAGGACTTTTGGCTACTTGAGTCGCATTATGACAGTTGGTATGCAGATACTAAGGCTACCCTGCTTAATCGTAGAGAACGCAGAAAAAAGTCTAAATCTTGAGTTTAACTAGTTAGTTATACTAGGGAAAAGATAATAATTCCCTGAAGACTGGCCGGCTGGAAACAGCTGGCTTTTCTTTTGCCTGTGGATAACTTTTTGGGGTTGGAGGATTTTGGGGGGTTATAGGGGGTAGATTGGGGGGTTGGAAATCAGTTTTCTGGGGTCAGAGGAGGGGGTGCTAGACGTGGTAGAAGAGGGGGTAAATTGAAAGATACTATCGGGAAAAATGTAGTTGCGATGAAAAAAATTGGATAGTAAGACTATAAAAACTATATATGCATATTGCATATACTACTTTATTTCTACTACGCGCGTACGCGCACGCGTATGGGGTACTGAAAAAGTTAGTTGGATATGCAATATGCATATATAGTTTATAGTTTGCTAAGGTATATAGTTTGTGCTAGGATGTTGGCTGTGGATAACTTTAAGAAGAAAAGGTTGGAAGTATGAGTGCGATGAAGCGTGAGCTTGAAGACAGGGCTGAACAATTACTTGGATATTTATTTCCGAAAGAGGAACGAGACAAGTGGACCTTGGAAGAACAGATGACTTGGGCTGGGTACGCACGAAGTGCAGCAGGAGAAATTATTGAAGCAGAAATTAAATCAGACAGAAAAAAGAAAGGACTCTAAATTGAATTTGGGATTGGAGTTGGTGCTATTGCTTGGAATCTTTTTAGCAGGTTTTGCTGGAAGTTTGCTCGCGATACTTGGATACACGAGTTACCAGAAAAGAAAGCAACTGAAAGTTGCAATGAATCTCTATAAAGAACTTAGAGAAAAGATAGATACCGAAATTAGTTTTGCTGAATTAGCAGAGCAACTACGAAAGGAAGGTTTTGGAAATGACTGAAACTAATAACGCATCGCGTGATGCTTTAGCAGCACTTGGACTAACCGTTGAGGAAGTTCAAGAAGTTGATGGGACACTACGACAGCAAAAGTTTGGGACAGATAGACGAGTTTGTTTATGTGGACACGGAGCACCGAAGCATACGGAAGTTGCTGGGCGTTCAATGTGTAAACCATCACGATACGCCTGTCCTTGCAAGAACCTACGACCGGTACTAGAAGCCGAAGATGTAAGACCGTTTCTGTGCCGGACAGTCGGTGGTGGAGCGATGCACGCTTTGGTTCGTGGAATCAGTTCGCTCGCAGTTCGTGGAAAAAGTTCGCATTGGATTATTGAGTTGAAGTGCGATAGATGTCAGGGAACAGACGAAGTTGTCGTACCAGTTCCTGTAACCGAACACGGTAAAGCAACTACCTACGCAACTGGGTTTGATGCTCTGTTATGTCAGACTTGCCGAGAGGAAGTCTAACAATGAGATGCATCATTTGTGATGCTATTGTCTACGATGAGTTTATGTTGATAGATGGAATGGATGACAAGCCAATCTGTCTCAACTGTGATGATGAAGAAACAATCTCACTTTGGAAGGAGGAAAGAAACTAATGTGGGAGTTTTTAGTTGGGCTGTCTATGGGAACAATTTTTGGATTTCTTATCTACGCTTTAGTCAACTCTGATGAGTTAGATAAACTAGACCGTCCGTCCGACACGCGCAAAAAGTAATTTCTGGAAACAGTTTTTCAGCAAGTTTCTCTATAATAGTTTTGTTTTTTAAGAATCCTTTTCCTGCACGAAAAAAGAGATTTTTGTTTATGAAAGGCCGAAAAGGTACGCCTGTCTCTCCACGCGCCGTTTTTTCGTCCAAACTTTTTGGTAATATCCTTTGGTATATCGGAACTTCAGGTTCTGACTTGACAAAGGATAAAAAATATGTATGATACAAAATTCCTGACGGCCGTCGCTGAACGAGCTATCAAGACATTTGCACAGACTCTCTTAGCAACCATCGGAGCTGATTCTGCTGGCGTGCTAGATGCAACAACCGTAGATGCAGCCAAAGTTGCTGCAGGTGCGACCCTTCTCTCAATCTTGACCAGTTTCGCTTCTAGCGCAACCGGTCGCTCAGGTCCATCACTTGCCAGCGAAACAACCGACCCGGATGTGGAATTTATTCTTCCAACTCCTGTAACGGCATCAACGGCCTCTAAGACCACAACCAATGCGGCCAGCACAAAGGCAACCGTAAAGGTTACTCCTGCTAAGAATCCAACGGCCAAGAAGAAGCCAGCGGCTAAGAAAACTGAGCAATAGCAAGGAAAAAAATTCCAACGGGGTCGGATAGTTGAATCTTCAGCTATCCGGCCTGGTTCTAGATAATATAACTTCCCATCTCCCTCCTGGCGGCTAGCTAGAAAACAACGGCCAGCTCTTACAGTGAGTGGGAAAAAAATTCCGAGAGGGGTAACGGCCAGTGTCAGAGCTTGAAAATTTTTTTCCTCCTGAGAAGCCAGCAGAAGACCCAACCGACGGCGAGCCTCGTGTAGATGCTCCTTATGACCGGCGGCCTGACTTATCGGAACTTGGTATCATAGAACACGAACGGGGCGTGTGCGAAGACACATTTGACAACCGGGCCACATTGCGGCGTGCCAAATTGAACTGGGACCCAGTGTATGACCAGTCCGGAGGGGCAACGGGTCTTATTGCGGCGAGGTCCCAAGAGTCATCCGTTGAGCGACGGTTGCTCAGTTTAGCTGAAAAGAAGCCGCTGCTAACGGACCCAAAAAATAATAACTCAGATTTCCTAACCGGTCTTGACCTTCTGGTTGATGACGCGGCGTGCAAGATTGTCCCACCGTGGGTGTTGGGCTCAACTCGTGCTTGGCAGCTGGAACAAAATAACGGTGGTCCGGCCAGCCCTAACCGCCAACCTGCTGGCCTGCCTCATCGGTGCCGCATTATGAAATCAGACGGCCTGCGTTGCCAGTTGTGGTCATCGGGTCGCATCAAGGATGACGGCCTGTGTCGTGTGCATTTGAAGACGGTTCGTAAACCGGGTGAGGATGTTGAACGGGCAAGACGCAAACTCATCCAAGCTGCACCGTACGCTGTAGATGTTCTTGAAGAATTAATGGAAACGGCTGAGTCTGAACCGGTGCGTCTGAAGGCGAGCACCGAGATTCTTGACCGTGCCGGCGTGCGTGCTGGTATGGATTTGAGCGTGGACATTGAAGTTAACGATGCACGGCCTCCGCATGTAATTGTGGCGGAACGGTTGCAACGGCTTGCTGCTGGAGCTGCAAACATTGCCGCTCAGTTGGAAGCAACAAATAATATTATAGATGCCGAAGTTGTTGAGAGCAGCGGCGAGCCAGTACAGGAAAAAAATTCTGAGGAACCAACGGATGCTCAGTCGGATGAGAGCGGCGAGCGATGACAACGGAAAATATAATAGCAGCGGCGAGCAAGCTAGCCGATGAGCTAACTGGTGACATTGAACTCGCGAAGAACCGGGAAGACCACATCCGAGTAACGGCGAGGGCTAACGCAGCTAGGGAACTGGTTAATCTTTTAACGGCCAGCGGCGTGCAGGCCTGACCCCCCAGAAATTTTTTTCCTAACGGCCAGCTCCTGCAGCTCCGGAGAAAAACCTGCAGCAAGAAAAAATAATAACGGCGTGCACTGAAGGCTTGACAAACGAAGCCAACCGTGCTAACGTATGTAACGAGTGCTGGTGGGGAAGCTGGTACTCAACCGATGAACCTCAGGGTTTCGCTTAACGGCGAGAGGCCTGGGGTTTTTCGTTTTTAACTGGGACTGGGGAGGTAGCTCGCCTGGCGGATGTACAAATTATAATTTCCGCTTTCCCAGGCACTGGAAACTTGAACAGCTTTTGAACAGCTTTTGATTTGAAACGGTTGAAACGGTTGTCTACCGGGGAAGATGACCAAGTTATTATCTTTTCCCGAAAAACCCCTTAGGGACATAAAACTCAGATTTGCAAAATCTTTTTCAAACTTTTTTCAAAAACTTTCAAAAAATGTCAGACCCCTGTGTAACAATGTATTTATGACACATTCACAGAACGACCCAGACACAACCGCAAACTATCTAGGCTTGATGCTGATGATGGGATTCCCAGCAACTTCGCTGCAGAAGTTCGGGAATGAAATTGAGATTCCAGATGGTGCTATTGAAGACCGGCTTCTGGAAATTGCAAAGCTTCGGAACAACCTTCCAGAAGTTGTTGACCCTGATACCGGACTCAATGCTGAAGTCATTGATTTGTTCACAAAGCGTCCGATTTGACACGAGGCCTGAAAGGGCGTAAACTCCATCATAGATTCATTACGAAGGGAGAATCACATGCGTAATTGCGACATTTGCAAAGACCGCGAATCAAAGTACGATGCTCGTACGATTTGGGGTCCTTGGGCTTATGTGTGCGAGAACTGCTTCAAGCAGTACACACATAACAAAGTTGAACTCGGTTTTGCTACCAAGTTGACAGCGGCGTAAGACCCGTGTATAACTGAATAACAACATTCTATCCCTAGATTATTTTGGACATTTAGGGCTAGATAACCGCACAGGCCTGAGGGTTTTGCCTTACTCCTCCCTCAGACTTTTGGGAGTGCGTTGTCCCGGCACTCGCGAACACGGGACACTTAAGTTTCCTAACTCAAAAGGTTAGGATTTCGCAAGCATCAAAGGAACGGTTCTGGAGATGCGAGGCTTGGTGGGTTGCTCCGCCACCTGCGAACACGGAGCATTTCAAACTACAGAAGGAAAAAAACTACAGTGACAAAACAACTGACCGGCATGCCGTGGCTTCGCCAGCGCATGACCACACTGAAATACACATCACTAGAGCAAGTAGCTGTTGACATGGGAATCAACCGTGGCAACCTGTACCGGTACTTCGCGTTAGAGACGCGGCCAAGTATCGCGATGCTTCCGGTGATGACAGAAGTTCTCGGCGTGAAGACGGACGAGATGCTACGCGTACTGGAAGTCAAGTAATGGAATACCTAATCGGTTCTATTATTTTGATAGTCGGCCTGATTGGATACTCCATCTGGTGGGACTTGTACAAATCACGGCGTGTACTTATCCCAATCATCTTCAATCAGAAGAAGTATGAACGGATACAGAACGGCCTGGATAAGCACATTGAAGCGATGTGGGAACTAGCTGGAGGAAAAAAATAGTGACGGACATCTTTCAGAGATTTGTCGCAGACATCTCTAACGAATACGGTTACTTCTGCGAAGAAGAAGGTAACACGGTGTCAATCTACAAATCGGCTCAATCCGTTGAAACCGGTGCTCAGAAGATTGGCAATTACAAAGACACAAAGACATCAACCAAGTGGGCTAAAGCAGCTATCTCATTGATTGCAGAGATTGCAGCAGCCTAGCAAGAAAAAATAAATCCCCCTTCAAGCTGGTGCAAAGATGCCAGCAAGGGGGATTTTCTTTTTGCTAGGTCCGGGAAAAAAATTTTTGATACCTCGTGCGGCCGGCCAACTCAGCTGCCCCCGGACCAGAAAAGATAATTTCGGTTCTCGTCATCTCCGGCGATTGACGACACGCTACGATTTGACAAAAAAGAAATAATAGACATAGAATCAGTTTTGTAAGTCCAACACCTACACAAGGGAGATACCAGTGAACTGGAATCAGTTTCTAAATGCAGTACGCGAGAGTTACAACTTCTGGGAAGATGAAGAAACTCTCACCAAGTTACAAGATGCTTTCTACAACACAGAGAAAGATGTTGAGAACGAAGGCAACGAAGAACTTGACCAAGATGGTTGGTGGGAGATTGCAATCATCAACATCGAGCAACTCGGATTTGAGGTGAAGTAGAGATGCCAAACTGGGTCTACAACTCGTTACTCATAGAAGGTGACGAAGACACGATTGACAAACTTCGTGCGACTCTCAAACAGCCTCACGACTTAGTAGATGGTGGTACTCCATACAAAGTGGACCAACCAATCTCATTTCATAACATCGTGCCGCTACCTTCAGAAGAACTAACCACGATTGACCAGCACACAGCGTGGGGAACAAAATGGGACGCTTGTTATCCAGAAGAAAGTGATGCTGATGATGTCACACAACTCGTCTACACTTTCCAGACTGCGTGGTCTGTTCCTACTCCGGTGATGTACGCACTCGCAACTCAATGGCCGACTCTGGACATCTTTCTTGACTTTGAAGAAGAGACAGGTTGGTTCGGAGAACTTCAATTCAAAGGTGGAGTTATGGTCAAGGAAAGCTTCATCGAACCTGTCTGCCATCAAGACTATGTTGATGGTGACAGAGTGTGTCAATGCGAGAATGACGAAGCACGATACGAAGACTGTCCAAACTACGAAGACCCTGAAGACTAAGGACGACACGCGGTTTTCTAGATGGATTTGACATTGGAATAATAAGTCGCTAATGTCTGTTATGTAAGACAAAATAACTGAATAAAGATTCTCTAGCAGATACGATTTGAAAATGTCATAGAGTGATGCTAGAGTGTGAATACTTCATTAGAAGGTCTACTGAAGTAAGACACCTACAAAGGGGTGATGCGGTGTGAGTACCGCAACTGTAAGCAAGACCAAGACCACGACAGCAGTCGTCTTGGAGTCCAATACCATTGCACTTGATGGTACGAATCTCGCTGAGCTTATCGCTACGCTCAACGACACCAAAGATGCACTCAAGGTGCTAGAAGCACAAGAGAAGGCAACTCGCTCTGCAATTCTAGATTTGATGCAGGGTGCTGAAGAAGCCACCATTGGTGGAGTCGTTCAGGTCAAGGCAGTAGAGCAGACTCGCTCTGGCATTGACAGCAAGATGCTCAAGGAAGTTTTCCCTGAAGCAGCCTCTGCTTGTGCGACCAGCACGACCTACACGACTCTGCGAGTCAAGTAAGTTCTCGTCAAGTCGGGGGGTGCGACACACCATCTCACTCCCCGATTTGACACCATTCTAGAAGTAATGTACCTTTAGAGATGTAAGACAGTAAGACACCAAAACGACACCTACACAAGGGAGAAATAAAGTGAGCACAGCATCACTCGTAGCACCGGCTACAAAAGAAGTTCAGGGTTGCGCGTTCTACGCGGAATTCACGAACGCTGCTGGTGACATCTATCAGATGTTCATCACGCCAGATGGTATCAACGAAGAGGGAGACTTCGTAGTCTCTCATGTATTCAAGCGTCGCTTGACTGCCGAAGCTCAGAAGAAGCAGTGGAGAACTACGGTTCTTTCAGCGATGCTGGTGGACGAAAATGGAATGAGCACAGAAGAACATCGCTTGACTCGTCTCAACAACATCAAAGACACATTGAATCGTCTCAACTTGCGTTTCACGCTCGTGGGTGAACCATTCTTTGTTGAAGTATCAAAAACAGACTTGAGTGAAATCGCTCAAGGTAAGACACCAATCAAAGTAATCTATCGAATTGGACAGACTCGCAAAGGCTTAGGCTTTGACGAGATGTTCGCAGAAGCCAAGTAAGGGAGAAAATCATAATGGCTACTATCAAAGACACATACGCAATCATAGGCACGACTTTCGCATCTCGTCTTGACGAGTTTATGGCTCAATCAACTGTCGTTGATGCTGCACTTCGCATCAACTCAATGGTGACTCCACAGGGTCGCTACACGAAGCGAGCACCACGCACCACGAAGCCAAAGAGCACGACACCAGCAGTTGATGTTGATGTAGTTTCTGCGACTTCTGTAATCGCAAGTGAAGATAACATCTTTACTCGTCCTAATGGCTCTGCCTATCACGCACGCAAGTGGGGTGAACATCAAGATGTCGCAACTCTTCGCAAAGCTCGTGAAGCAACTGCGATGGTGATGTCAGGTGTTGTAGGTTCGCCTATGTTCGCACTTCTCTATGGTGCGCCGGGAACTGGCAAGACTGCTCTCGTTGAGGGTGCGTTTGGTGAAGTCAATCTTGTAATGGGAACTGGCGACACAGAAGTCTCTGACTTCATTGGTGGTTATGTTCAGACTCCATCAGGTGGCTTTGAGTGGATTGATGGTCCACTACTAAAGGCCGCAGAAAATGGTGAAGTTATCTTCATTGACGAGATTGGTCTCATTGACCCAAAGGTCTTGTCTGTTGTTTATGGAGCGATGGACGGTCGCAAGGAAATCGTAGTAACTGCGAATCCGGAGCGCGGAGCAGTCGCTATCAAAGAAGGTTTCTATGTTGTAGCAGCGACTAACCCTAACGCTCCCGGCGTTCGACTTTCGGAAGCATTACTATCTCGCTTTACTATTCAAGCAGAGATGGCAACTGACTGGTCACTTGCTCGCACTCTACATGTTCCAACTGCGATTGTGACTTGCGCTCAAAACTTGAGCAAGAAGCAAAGTTCAGGTGAAGTTAGTTGGTCTCCACAGATGCGTGAGTTGCTCGCGTTCCGCGACATCGCAGGTGTCTTTGGTAACACATTCGCTGTATCAAACCTACTCGCCTCTGCACCAGAGATGGACCGACCTGTTGTGTCTGATGTCCTGTCTCGCGTGTTCGGTAGCGAGTGCAAGCCAGCGAGAATCTAACTCCCTTTAGGTTCTCGCTAGGGTGGGGTTGAGTCGCACTTGGTGTCGCGACTCCCCCACCCACCACTCAACTTGACACCATCATAGAACTACTGTAACTTTGGTCTTAGACACACAGACCCTTTTAGGGAAGGACAAGAAATGGCACATCTAGACACAGCAACAACAGAGCAAGGAACTCGTCACAATGAGTGGCTCACAGTTGGAGCACAGATTGGACAGCTCGTCAATGAGGCAGCAGGTCGCTACGACCTTGTAGGTCTTGCAGGACCTGTCGCCGGTAGTGGAGCACCAGCGTGTTTCAAGCCAGCGATTGCGGAAGTTGAAGTGAACACCACAGTCGCGTTCGGCGCAGGTACAACACCAGAGATGATTGGTGACATCAACCTACGCGAAACTCAATACGAGTTTCCAAAAGCAACTGGAGCAATTCTTCACGAAGCTTTTCACGCAAGATTCTCTGCTTGGGAACTTGTAGATGCTCAAGCAGTTCTCAAAGCAGACGAGTACGAAGCACTCGTGCTACTTGAAGAGACTCGCATTGAGAAGCAGGGTCTTGACCTTGACTACAAGAATCGCGTGTTCTTGCGTGCATCAGCACTTGAGATTGCACTAGGTGACATTGAGGCCGCCAAAGAAGCAAGTAGTGTTTCACAACTTGCACAGTTGGTTGGTCTGATTCACGGACGAGTGCTCGCCGGTATTCTTGAATTTGACGAAGTTGAAGAAGTCATAACATCTGTGAACTCCGCACTTGGTGAAGACATCGTTCGCCAACTCTCAACTATCTTGCGTAAGTTTCAATCACACTACAACAATTCAGATTTGACTGATGTCTACCCACTAGCAATCGAATGGGCACGAATCGTTCGCGAAGCAAAAGAAGAGCGTGGCGAAACTGATGGTGGTTCAGGTTCAGGTGCAGGTGCTGGAGAGATTGCAGAGATTCTTGAGAAGTTAGCAGAAGCAGCTGATGGAGTTTCTATCAAGAACTATGGCGAACTTTGTGACCAGCAAGAAAGCGAAGAGTGGGAGCAAGAAGTCAAAGAGCGTGCATCAGCATCTAAAGAACAGCACGAGCACGCAAGCGAAGCAGCAGAAGTATTTGGTAAAGGTACAGGACCTGCACCAGAGTCTTCAACAACAAGTCACCTGATTGAAACTCGCAAGCCTACAAGTAGCGAGCGTTCGGCAGCAGTTGTGGTTGCTCGTATGCTTGAGAAAGCAAAGTATCGTGAGCGCGATGCGATTGAGATTACCAGCGTACTTCCTCCCGGTCGTCTTCGCACAAAGGCTCTCGTCCAGCAAGCAGCACTTCGCGACAAGGGCATACACAAACCTGTTGAAGCTTTCCGCAAGACTGTACGCAAGCACACAGACGACCCAACTCTTTCTGTTGGTGTCTTGGTAGACATCTCTGGCTCAATGAACTCTGCGATGAACCCAATGGCAGTTACAGCGTGGGTAATGAGCGAAGCAGTAAAGCGTGTTCAAGGTCGCGCATCTATGGTCTACTTTGGTCAAGATGTATTTCCAACTCTCAAAGCCGGACAAAGCCTTGATGATGTGAATGTGTATTCCGCGACAGATGGCACAGAGAAGTTTGACAAAGCGTTCAAGGCTCTTGATGGCTCTCTCAACCTGCTACACGGAAATGGAGCACGATTGCTAGTTGTCGTCTCTGATGGCTGCTTTACAGGTAAAGAAGTCAAAGCGACACGCAAGTGGATTGCTAGATGTGAGCAAGCCGGAGTTGCGGTATTGTGGATACCGTTCGATGGTGGCTATCACGCACGGAAACTCTTGAGCGACTCAAAGGTGAAACCTTTAGTCGGAGTGAGTGACCCTGTTGAGGCCGCCACAGAAATCGGGCAAGCGTGCGCTAAGGCTCTTACTCAAGCAGGTGCTCGCAACTCATAACTGAATAACACAGACCCTTGTCGTCGGGTATCGTCCTTCCAGCGTGTGTCAGCCTTACGACAAGTTTTGGAAAAGCCTCTGCCAATCGGTGGGGGCTTTTTCTTTGGTCGGCGTGTTGTGATTTGACAAGATGTCAGGGGGAGCGTGTATGATAGGTACATAACACCTACAAGGGAGAAATTATGAAAAGACTTACAAAAGAATACGCAATCGTATTTGACGGCGACCGCTCAAACATTGTTCTATCGGACGGCGTGGAAGCGTATGTGACGGCGTACTTCTCGGAGCTGATTGACGATAGTCGCGCACGGTTGGTATCTTTTGACCGGAGCGAGATGACGGCGGTCTACTCATACGAACCAGCAGACTGCTTGGCGTGCTGTGAGACCGATGAAGACAACGGCGAGGACATCTGTACGAAGCACCAAGAGACGGTAGAACTTGAGTACCGGTCCGTTGATGTATGGACGGCGGTCTCATAACGGGACGGCTCTCGACTGGCGGTAAGAAGAGCAGGAAAAAAACTTGACGGCCAGCTTCTGAAGCAGTGGGGAAGTAAAACATAGGGCAACTGGTCCTACCGAATACGACCGGAAAATTGATTAGACGGCGAGAACCCAGACGAACGGTGTCTGGGTTTCTTTGTGTCCGGACCCAGATGACGGCGTGCTGTGTAGGAAAAAAACTTTGCGGCGTGCTTGTATGTAGCACTGAAGATGACGGAGTGCTAACGGGTGGGAAAAGATAAGTTCTAGATGCTGGGACTGAAGACCGGATTGCCGGGTAGTTACCGGGTAACTAGCTGCTCTAGCTGGTGGGGAAAAAATAATAAGCGGCTGAAGACTGGGTCGTCAGCTCCCAGGCGCAGCCGAAGAAAAGATAAGTTCCAGATGCTGATGACGCGCAGCTGGAAGATGGCCAAAAATTTTTTTCCCGTAGCTCGCAGCCGAAGCTTCGCCGCTTAGGAAAAGATAATTTCCCCGGTTCCCGGTTCCCAGGCAGCTCCGGATTTTCCAGCTGGTCAGGAAAAAAATTATGCGCCGCACAATCCAGATGCCAGCTGAGCTGACCAGGCCGATTTTTAATTTTATTTTGCGTTATCAAATTGTTATCAAAATAATCTCATTTGGATTTGCTTTTATCATAGAGGTACGCTATGTTTAGTTTTGTAAGTAAAACACTTACGACACCTAACAAGGGAGAAATGAAATGGGTCAATACCATTCACTTGTCAATGTAGACAAGAAAGAAATTGTCAATCCACACCTACTAGGTATGGGCGCAAAGCAATACGAACACACAGGGTTCATTGGTTCACTATCTGATGTTCTCTACACGCTCGTCACAACATCACCTGCTCGTGGTGGTGGCGACTACCCATTTACAGAAATTGCTGGTCGCTGGGTAGGCGACAGAGTTCTTGTAGTTGGCGACTACACAGAGGCAACAGATTTTCCAGAGTTCCCCAATCTGGCTGCTGAAACTCATAGTAGCGAAAGCCCCTTCACAGACATCTCCGAGATGTGTAATAAGGCGATGGAAGCAGTTCGGGCAAAATACTAATCAGGTCGGGGAAGCCTTGCGACACGCAGGGTTTCCCCCCGATTTGACAATGGAATAATAAGTCACTAATGTTTGTTATGTAAGATGAAGACACCAACAACAAGGGAGAAAAACATGTCAAAGACATTTGAGCAAGTTTGGGAAGATGTAAGAGCAGAGCTTGACGAAGCAAAGGGAATTGCTTTTGATGGTTGCCACAAGATTTACATTTTGATGGACCACGCACAGGTTCACGAGATGGCCGGCTATGGCTACGGAATTGACGACACACACCTAATCACAGAACAAAGTATGACCCCTGCGGAAATGCTGGTCACAATCAAGAAGTGGTACGAAGATTCTTGTGGTCTTGAGTTTGTCCAGTCAGTAGCAACTGTTGAGGGCGACCCTAACAAGGGGTTTGACAACATAATCCCACAGGGATACAGAGAAGAGTTCTGCCAACTATGTGGCGAGTTCGGTGCTAACTACGATGGAACTTGTGACGAGTGCGCCGAAGAACACGACCAAGACGAAGACGACGAATAAATTGTTCGGGGGTCGGCGACACGCTGACCCCCACTCAATTTGACAAGGAAACAATAAGTCAGTAATGTTTCTTATGTAAGACAAAATGACACAAACAAGGGAGAACAAAATGTCAGACACAATCGTAAACAGCGACACACGAGCTACTGCTCGCTACACGCTGGTACAAGCAATCCTAGAAGCCGACAATCGGGAAATAATTCTAGGTGCGCTAACTCAACTTGGCTACGAGTACGCAGTCACAGTTCAGGTTCGAGCAGAACAAAACGACAAAGAAAGCGCGGTGCGCTGGGCGCACGCTGCCAACGAAATTGGCACAATCTTGGCTTGCGCTGCCTACAACCTAGAAGACGAAGGGAACTAAAGAAATGACAAATGACAATTTTGCGGAAGAAGACCTACGCGCTCTACCAGATACCGTGCCAGATTATGTGGCACAACTGTTTGACCTGTCCGAGCAGATGCTACGCGCTGAGATGACAGGTTGGGCGGTAGAGGTGCGAGTAATCGCAAACTGCCTTGCTGAAGGCTTAGGGCTTTTTGAGTACGCAACTGACAATAATGCGGTGCTTGACTCCGTGTATGTCAATGGTGACTTGATTGACTATGACAAAAACGGTAATCCGTTGGAAGCAGACTAAGGGGATAATGATGGAAAAAAATCTTCCAGAGCGCATAAATGTGATGAAAGTTATTTCGTATGATGTTCAGAACATTATGGAAAGTATTGTTGCTATGAATAGCGACAGAGATTTTGACAGCATAACTTTAGAAGAAGTTATGGAACAGGTTGAGGCGTGGGTTCAAGAAGATTTCCCTGCCGACAGAATAAAGGATTTGATTATCCAAGACCAAGACGGAGAGGACATCTAATGCCATACACAATCACAGCAGTAAGCGATGAAGGGCGAGTAGCTTTGGGAGGCCCGAAGAAGGGCGAACCGGTTGAGCATCGCTGGGAAAAAAACTTTGATACCTTAGCCGAAGCGATTGAGGAATACGGCAAGTTCGTAGACCACGGTTTCGCTGCTTGGGAACGAGTCATAAGCATCATTGACACGCACGGCGAGGTTCTTGCCAGCAAGACGCTCGTAACACCGACAGATTGATGCGGTATGGCTACGCTACTGATTTCGTGGAACAAACATAATGAGCCGGTGACGGAGGCTACTGATGCTGCTTTCTATCGCGTCTACGGACACGACTTGGTAGGCACGGTCTTCTTGGACGGTGTGGAGTACGCGCACATTTATTGTGACGGCGAGATGCGGTTGTATCCAGCAGAAGACAATCCAGAACAGCAAGTGCTACGCGATTGTCTTGACCTAGCTGATGTTGGGATTTTGACTGACAAGCAACTCTTTGATGCGGTGGAAAAAAATTTATGGACCTGGGACATGAACCCCTGGTTTGATTTCTATTTAGCTGACGGAACGCATCTGGACATTGTGTGCGACACCATTGACGAGGCGGTTTCGGTCGCAGAGTTTATGGCAAATCAAGACGGCTCGGAAGAGGAAGAAATTTGATAACGAAATTGTTATCAAAATAATCTAGTTTCGGGTTGCGTCTGTCATAGATGTATGCTAGATTATTTCTTGTAAGGTGGTGAGAGTCACTCTCTAAGCTAGGCGGAGCAAGTGCCGAACAGATACCTGCTAAGACAGAGGTCAGACTTCCGAAGTCCACCGCGGCCACCTTACACTTACAACAAAGGGAGAAATACATGCACATTGGACACATCTTGTTAGTTGAGGCAGAGAGCCTTGACGAAGCAAAAGCAGAGGTGAACCACCGGCTAGACGAAGGATACTTTCGCTGGTCAGACTGGTCAGAAATCGGCGGTCGCTACATTGACTTTTATGTAGACGGCGACTCGCTACGGTACTCAGATAATCCTGAAAAGGCAGAGCAAGCGATTGCGACAGCCGAAGGTTTCCGTGAGGAGTGCTTAGAGCGTTACATTGACAGATGCGTAAAGGCTGGCATCACCATTGAGGGGCTTGATGTACCGAAGGATACAAAACAATCGTTTGATGTGTACCCGCTTTACAAGGCGGCACAGATTGCGACAGGGCTGAACTGCGAAGAAACTTATGTCTACGACATAACTTACTCAAGTCAAGAACTTGACGACTTCCGCAAGCGAGTTGCGGATAATCCAGAGAACCAATACCTAATCGTGGTGGACTTTCACCACTAAAACTCCCAGCGAATTGGGGTCGGGCATCAGCTCGGCCCCTTTTTGTTTGCGCCGGTCAGCTGGCTGCTGGTATGATGATGCTAGGAAAAAAATTATGGAGGTGTATCTCGTGCCGAAGAAGAAGAAGCCGCTTGACAAACTTGTCCGGTCGCGGGGAAACTATGTTCTCAACCAAAAATCATTTGTGTTTCTGGACCGGAGGACACGGAGAAATCGTGATAAAAGTTCCCAGCAGCGACACGCAATAAAAGAAAGTTCTGAATAATTAGGTATTTGTCATAGACCTATGCTAAAGTATCTACATAAGGGAAAAAGGAGAAACCCCATGAAGTGGAAAACAGTACGAAGCGTAGTAGACAACAAGGTACGCGGTTATGACAGCGTGGACTTAGTTGATGGTCGCTCAATCTCAATCAGTCGGTGGAACACCAAGTTGTACCCAGATTGCTGGTCGGTTCATCACCCACGCATTGAGGCGCACAAATTGGACAACAATCGGGCTTTCTTTAGCACTCTTGCTAAGGCAAAAGAGTTCGCAGAAACTCTCGTCCGGTCCTAGAAAAATAAATACCAAATAGACTTGACACGGCTCTATGATACGATTAGTATCGTAGATGTAAGACAAACACACAAACAAAAGGGAGAAAGAAATGACAAACACAATCACAATCAAGTTTGCGGCAGACCGGGTTCTGACTCAACAAGAGATTGACAATCTTGCTAACGCTCTTTACGCACAGGTACAAGAGCCAGCAGATGAGTTCGGTGATGATGAAACTTACACCACCAGCGACATCGAGATTGACTTAGAGGTGGAGGCATAATGAGTCGTGACTTGATAGTAAAAGGAAATGGTGCTTGTTGCGCCAACTGCGGCAAGTCTAAAGTTAGTCCGTTTGTTCTACTTGGCTACAAGGTTTGGGCTTGCGACTCAACTTGCGGTAGAGATGCGGTACACAAAACAATCTACGGAGCGAGAGTGTGATGAACAAAATTGAGATACCGGTCGGCACGACTTGCGAAAGTTGTGACGAGGTAGATGCCACAGTTGTAGATGACCATAGCGGTTGGCTATTAGCATCTTTTTACTGCGCGGATTGCGTGGAAAAAAGGCAAGATGCTTATGACCCAACACCTAGTTCGTATAGCATCATTGTTGAGAACGAATACGGAAGGGTGTTCTAATGAGGTGTCCTAAATGCGGTACTGAGCCGCACACGCCGGTACAAATACAACGCAAGGGCATGTGCCGCTGGTGCGAAGAAGAGGTAGCAGCGAAATGAGTTGGGAAAAAAATTTTAGTGATGTGCAGCCAGAAGATGTTGGTTCGGTCCTGGTTGCGGCTTCGGAAACAAATAAATACCAGCTCGGCGTTGATGCGGTAGAACTGGCGATAAAACACGGCTATGACATTGTTCTTGATGTGTGGAATCAAGACAAGCCAACCTTTCTTGCCGGACACGCCACACCTGAGATGCTTGATGACCTAAGCGTTGTTGTTGATTTCGCAATCCAATACCTTGAGGAAAAGTTGCCAGATGGTTTTTACCTTGATGCGGATACAAAAACAGGAATAGTTTTGCGACACGCCGACCACGATTTGACATTGGAATAGAAATAAGCAATAATGGTGTTATCACAAAGGGAGAGGTGAGAAAATGAACACAGTTTCATGCACTAAGTGCGCTAAAGAGATTGACCGTTTAGAGGTCTTTCCGAAGGGCGTATGCCTAGACTGTCACGCAGAAACCTTCGTAATGCCAACAGCAGACGAATTGGTTGCTATGTGGGGTGGCAAGGCGTAATTAAGATGTTGGGGGTGGGGCGAAAGTCTCACCCCCTACAAAAAAACCAAAATGACAAAATGACAAAAGGAGAAATGCCAGATGGCAAATTACTACGGCGTTACACGCAGCAATTATTTTGCGGTGAAGAATGAAGAAGAGTTCCGTGCGGAGATTGCGAATCTTCCGGTGGAGCTGATTGAGGCAAAAGAAGAAGGAAAAAAAGTTTTCGGATTCATTGACTCAGACTCAGATGGCGGCGGAGACATCTTCTCTCGCTGGAATGAAGAGACAGAAACACACGAAGAGGTTGATTGGGAGGCGTTCTTCCAAAAGCATCTCGCAGATGATTGGGTTGCCATCATTGTTTCTTCTGGCGCAGAAAAGCACCGATACATAAATGGTTTTGCGGTTGCTTACAACAACAAGGGCGAGAGTCGTTCGGTTGGTGTTGAGGACATCTACAGACTTTCTGAAGATTTAGGTTCTCGCCGGACTCACGCAAGTTATTAAAAAATAATAATTCAGGAGGGGTGGACTTGACAGTCTGCCCCTTCTGGGTTTATCATAGAGGTATCAGCTCAAACAAAGGAGAAAACAATGAGCAAGCAAGGGACAGCACTAATTTTAACCTCGATGATGCGGTCAGAAGAAAAGACATTCACCATTGGTGATTCATACCAGATGATACGAGATGCCGTTGATGGGTACATTGAGTGCGTACATCTACCATCTATTGGCGTTGACATGTGGTGTAACGAAGAAGGAAAACTTATCGGTCTTCCACAAAATGATTTCGCATCTTTATTCTTCCAAAAAGAATACGGCGTATTTGATTCCGTGCGTGGAGATGTTATCTTCACTGGTGGAGTAGACAAAGAAGGCGAAACTCTTGGGCTTACGGACACACAACTTGATGAACTAAAGAAACGGTTGGGGGTGTAATGATGAGGGACATTGAGCTCCGCCTGAGCGCGGAAAAAAAGTCATCTAGATGGGAACTCCAGGTGTATGACCCCAATGTCGCGCATCAGATTGGGCAGCAGGAAAAAAAGTTTGATAGTGTCGGCCACGCGGAAGTTTGGCTGGAAGTTTTCTCCAGCAGCAGCATTAAAGTTATGGACCTTGGAGCATCTACCGTTCTTCGTGCGCTTGCTCCGGCTGAAGACTTCAACCTTGAGAAAATACTTGCTGGATAAACTTGACACAAGCATCATAGAGGCGTATTATTTACTTATCGCAACAAGGCGATACTGAAGGGAGACTCACATGAGTGAGATTCAGACTGCGGAGAAGGTTGTTATCTCAAACAACTGCTCCTGCGAAAATGAAGACGGAAGTTACACAACTGAGTGTTTCGGCTGCTACGAAGATGCGGTGTACGAACTTGACCAACTAATGAAGAACTGGGTTGAGGCTCAAGGCAACGAACTCACCAACACAGTACGCATTGAGGGTTCGGCTATGGGTTGGACAAGAGCCGAAGGCTATGCCGTGGTTGAGTTTGACGAAGTGTTTAATGCGCTCAAACTTAATGGCGACTGGACGCTGACTCTCAAACTAGAAGGCGCAACGCTGACTGCGGTGCGTACCTCACACGACGAGCCAACTGGCGCGTCATTCACTTTCGCGTTCATTCCGGACGACGAGCAAGATTAACCCTTGCGCCCCCTGAAGAAAGCCCTCACCGAAAGGTGGGGGTTTTTCTTTGGCGTGTTCGGTTTGCTTTTTGTCGGTGGTTGGGTGTATGATGAGTTTATGAAGTTAGGGAAACTTCATAGAAGGAGAAACAAAGTGAACTACACGATAAGACTCACGCAGACAACTGCTTGGGAAGTAGAAGTCGAGGCAGATGACGAAGCACAAGCAATGGAACTTACAAAGGACTGGGGACGAGACGAACTCAGCGATGAAGAGATTGTGAGTAATTGTTGGGATACGGAAGTCCGATGATAAAAACAAAGCCAATTCAGATTCTTGGATTCACGGTTGAGTTAGAGATTACTCCACGAGAACTGCCGTTCATTGGTAGATTCTTCCGATAGATTCCAGAACAAGCCCCCTCTTCGGAGGGGGTTTTGTTTTGCCGGAGATGACGCGGCTCAGGAAAAGATAATTTGATGCAGCAGCAGCCAGAGCCCGGAAGGTTGGCCTGGGTGGGAAAAAAATTACTGCCAGATGCCGGGAAGGGGAAGCTGGTCTCGTCCGGAGAAAACGCATCTAGACACGCTGAAGAATAATGGATTTGACATAGGTATGATAAACGCGTACTATGTACTTATCGCAGTAATGCGAAACTAACAAGGGAGAACAAAATGAAGATGGAAACAACAACTTGCTACAAGTGCGACACTCAGATTGAGGCACTAGAGGGACAGGTACACCCATTGTGTGCCGATTGTGAAAAGTCGTTTGACAACTGGTTTGAGAAGACTCTTGCCGAAATGGGAATGGGGAACAAGTGAACACACAAGAAATTACTTACAGCAAGGAAATAAAGAAACTACTGAGTGGTCTTCGCCACCCAGCAACTCAACAGACACTAAAGAGTCGTGTGACATTACACCCTTTGGTATCTGACTGTATCTACATTGAGATTGCTGAGAACGCTGATGCTCAGATTACGGCTTATCACTTTGATGAGGAACAGGTTATTTACACGATTGAACTTTATGTAGATAATGTTGATGGGGACACGAAAGAAGTTTTCTCGTGGACTACCACGGACTGGAAAGAAATGCGGTCTAAGGTCCTAGAACTCAAGGCAGGGTTGTGATGGCTAAGAAGCATTACATCTTCCCTTGCTGCTGGAAGTGCGGAAAGCAATTCCGGATTGAGGAAAAAGACTACACGAATCACGCTTGTTGCGGTGATTGCTAGAACGGAAGAAGTCTGAAGACTGAGCCGCGCCTCCTTGCGGCTTAGTCTCAGATGGGACTCATCACAGGAAAAAAATTTGTGATAGAGTTTCAATGTCTGTCGAGCCGGGTTTTCTCCCTTCTCCCAGAGCTCCAGACAAACTGGATGAGGCCACCCCTTTCCTCATCCTCCGGATGCGTCACCTTACTCCCTTTCGGTGGCGCATCCTTTTTTATTAAATTGTTATCAAATGAACTTGACATACATCTATGATGAGCATAGTATGTAGTTATGAAGTTAAGGGAACTTCATAGAAGGAGAACTCAAATGAGTCAGGACGCTTTTTACAACAAGTACTACAAGGCACTAGAAGGAGCAACGATTCTCAAATTCGTTGAGATGCGTGGAGATGAGTTTGGTGGCAAATCATTCCCAGTATTCTCAGTTATGTTTTCTGATGGTTCAGTAAACGAAGTTGAGGTTTCTCAAGATGAGGAAGGTAATGGCGGAGGTTTCTTGTTCGGACTCCCAGTACCTGCCTAACCCATAAGCCGAAAGCCCTCCACTACTCCTTAGGGTGGGGGGCTTTCTTATGCCCAAATAGCCTTCGCTAGGGTGCGGTAATCTCAGGGTATGAAAAGATTAGAAATCCTTCAGCACGAATACCACGAGAACAAAAGTGGTGAACCCTTCGTCGTTGCCATCGTAGAAGATGTAGAACACAACGACACAAAACTTATTATTATGTTTGAGGACGATGGTTATACTGCGGTTCTCTCTCTTGACCAAATCATAGATGAAGAAGACATCTCGGAGAAGACGAACAGTTGGAACGCTGGCAAGTATGAAGAACGACTCCGGAACTTTCTTTGGAGCGAAGAAGGCGACAATTACTCAATTGAGTATTAGGAAGAACTAATGACAACGATTGTTGGGATACAAGGAGATGGGTTTGCCGTTATTGGCTACGACTCTCGCGTATCCGGAGAAAACGGTCGTATTTATGTTTTGCCAAAAGACACCGGCAAGGTTGTGCGGAACGGAAATTATCTTTTAGGAGCAGCTGGGGACTTACGAGCGATAAATCTTCTGGCCGACATTGAGCTGCCGGACCCAGAAGAACTCGTGGGAAAAAAATTAGATAAGTTCTTCTCCACCCAGGTCGTGCCGCGCATCCGGACGCACTTTGAGCGACATGGTTACGGTCGTGATGGTAGCCAGAGTTCTGACATCTTGGTGTGTATCTCTGGAATTATCTATGAAATCGCAGAAAACTATGACTGGAACAGGGATGCGTTTGGCATCTACGGTGTAGGAAGTGGTTCTGATTACGCAGTTGGAGCATTACATACATTAGTTGATGGCGACATAACAGTTGATGCGGCTAAGCTTTGGATTAAAGCTGCGATGAAGATTGCGCTGCGGCTTGACTCCGGAAGCGGCAACCCGGTAAACATTGTCGTCCAGCAGAACAGCTAATAATTTTTTTCCTACTTCCGGGCGCGGCGACTTGACATCCCGGACAAAGCTGCTAAGCTTGTCTGCATGGGAACATTTGTATCTTTATTTGCCGGAGTAGGTGGCTTTGACCTCGGTCTTGAGTCTGGAGGACACACTTGTGTCGGTCAGGTTGAGATTGACCCGAAGTGCCTTGCGGTATTGGAAAAGCATTGGCCAGATGTGTCAAAGCATAATGATGTAGTAACAGCAAAGGAATGGGCTAATGAGCAAAACATCATCGGAAAAGTTGACATTGTCTGCGGAGGATTTCCGTGCCAAGACGTTAGCGTTGCAGGAAAAAGGGCTGGACTGGCTGGCGCAAGGACTGGACTATTCTTTGATGCACTCTCTTTCGCAACGCACGTCAAAGCAAAAACTCTCATCTTGGAGAATGTCCCAGGACTTTTATCAAGCAACAACGGACGCGATTTCGGAGTCGTCCTCACTAGTCTGGCCGACGCAGGGTATAGCGACATCCAATGGCGTGTTCTTGATTCGCAATTCTTCGGAGTCCCCCAACGCCGTCGTCGAGTCTTCATTGTCGCAAGTACTCCAGACGGAAGTTTCCCCGAAGTACTCTTTGAGCGCGAAAGCCTCGGAGGGAATCATCCGGAGAGCGGAACGCAGGGGCAAGACTCTACCGGAAGCACTGAAGAACGCGCTGCAAGCAGTGGTGGACGCGGCGAAGACCAGCGAGTAGGAAACTTTGAACTCTGGACTTTTCCAGAAGAAGCAGTAACACCAGCGTTATCAGCTCGTCGTTCCGGTGACATGCTGAACTACCAGCAGCCTGAGTAGGAAAAAATGTTAAGCTGGTTCGTGAAGACGATTCGGTCTGGTGCGCGAGCTGCTGATGGAAGCCTTCCAGCTGATGTTTGGACTGAAGGAGTTGTTCATCCAACTCTGAACTTGTTTGATGTTGGAGATACAAGGGCGGTTACATTGGTAATTCACTGGAAGCCGATTGACGAAGGGGTCGTTGGACCTTTAACAACTGGGATGGATTCACCACGCGGTTCTGAAACATCTGACTCAAAGCATCTTGTGATTGGAGAAGAAGTGCCGACATACCCTATTGACACTCGTAATGCTCTTCGTGACCCAGATAAGAAAGATGCGATGAACAGGCAAGGTCTTGGTGTTGGAGAAGATGGTGACCCATCACCAACATTGACAAGTCTTTTCGTACCAGCAGTAATTTCTACGGAGGAAGCAGAAGTGAGTAGCGTATTTCCCATCCAGAACACAGTGATTGGTCGTAAGGACACAGCCGGACCTCAGGGTCGTGGGCACGGAGATGCGGATGGACCGATGTTCACTCTTGACACCGGGGGAGGTCACGCAGTGGCCGTAGCTGAAGAGGAAAAAAATTTGGAACCAGCGGCTTACGATGAGTTTAATGATTCAATTTCCCCGGTACATCACACGCTGCGTGCCGGAACAAAGCAGTCAACTGGGGTTTTTGCCAGCGTAGTTCGCCGGCTCACCCCGGTAGAGTGCGAGCGGCTACAAGGATTTCCAGATGACTGGACAATGGCTGATGCCAAAACAGTTGATTCGCATCGTTACAAGCAGATGGGTAATGCGGTTACAGTAAATGTGATTGGGTGGATTGGCTCTCGCCTCTGATGGAGAAGCCTTTCCCCACCATCATTGCTGGGTTGTCGCATCGCGGAGGAACGACTCAGGATGCTTATGTCTTTGCTCTCATAGATGCTCTTGACCAAGTACGCCGTGTCACTCCTCCTGAGTGCGAGAAGTTACAAGGATTTCCTGAAGGCTGGACTGACCAACACTCAGATACAACTCGCTACCATCAGATTGGTAATGCGGTAACAGTAAATGTCAGCAGTTGGATTGGTAGAAGGCTCAGATGATTGTCAAATACCCTGAAGAGGTAGTAGGAACTATTACCACAGCCTTCGGTGCGAAGAACTACTCAAACCACCAAGAACTGATGGAAGGGAGCGTTGTTGTGTTAGAGAACGATGTTCGTCGTTTGTCACCGGAGGAGTGTGAACTCCTACAAGGATTTCCTTCTGGCTGGACTTGGATAAGTGCAGACGAGCCTCGGTACAAACAAATGGGCAATGCGGTAACAGTTAATGTTATTAAATGGATTGGTGGAAGATTATGATTCTTTACGACGCAACACGAAATGAAGACCATCGTGAATACCACGACCTTTCTCCAACAGCCACGGCTCGCTGGGGCACCGGGGGAAACAATGTTCCGTTCCTGGTTGATGCCGGAACAGCTCGCCGCCTGAGCCCGGAGGAAGTTGAGCTGCTCCAGGGGTTCCCGGTTGGTTGGACAGCTCCAGCAGCAGTATCTACCCGGTACAAACAGCTCGGAAACGCAGTTACGGTCAATGTAATTGGTTGGATTGCTGGAAAAATTGATGTCTGAGGAAGAAATAATAGCGTTTAGTCACACTCAGGGGCTAGATTGTCAGCCATCTAACGAAAACTTTCCAACTTTGCGTTCCGGAGGCGGCGGACATGCGGTGATGGTAGCAGCTCCGATTCAGGATGGTAGAGAGATGGAAAAAAACCAGAACGGCCTTGGCGTAGCATCACCGGGCTCACCAAGTTACACGCTGGATTCAACCGGAGCACAGGCAGTTGCTACTTGGTGGGACGGCGGCCAAATCAGCCAGACGCTTGATGCCGTGCTTGCTAAAGGTCAAACTATGCCAGATAAGAATCGTTTCCCTGCGGTGATTCAAGAAAGCAGGGTTCGCCGGCTGACACCAATTGAAGCGGAGCGTCTTCAGGGATTCCCCGATAACTGGACAGACCTACACGCTGATACAAACAGGTACAAGCAAATGGGTAATGCCGTGACAGTTGATGTCGTGGCTTGGATTGCGTCACGCCTCTAAACAAGAAAGCCCCACCCTTTCGGGTGAGGCTCACTTGGGGATTTATTTATTCGTCTTCGTCATCTTCTTCAGGAGCATCTGAACAAGTTACGCGAGTCCAATAAACGATTGTGTCGTAGCCCATTGAATCGGTTCGGCTATTGCTGAGTAGTTCCTTGCGGAGTTCTTCGTCCTCAACCGTCTCAGCGATTGCTGCGCCAAGTTCTAGCAGGTCACTAGCAACGATTCCTACGCAAACATTGCCGTACATTCCGCGACCTGAGTAATCAGCGCGAGCATCGCCATTAACTTCCTGAGCGATTTCTTCTAGCAGGTCTAGTGAGATTGTGTATGTCATCTCGGTTCTCCCTTATGAGTTTTATGAAGCCTCCCTGACTTCATACCTCTATCATACGCTTATTAGGGTAGGTGTCAAGTTGAAATGATGTGATTTAGATAACAATTTGATAACGCTAGAAAACCTTTATGACACGCCATAAAATCATTAACTTGACATTGTGCAGGAAGGTCTGTATCTTTAGATTATCACCAAACGGTGACCTTCCCCAAAGGAGACGAAATGACAACTGCAACACACGAACCAATCCGCTTGACTCGCCGTGGACGAATCGTTCGCGCAATCCTAGTTACGGTATTAGCACTTGCTGTATTTAATTGGGTAGACGCAAAGATGACACCAGCAGAGTGCAAAGTACCTGCTAGTCAGATGTCACAAGGCTGTAAGGACTTGCTGTACCCATAATGCTGAGAGTAACAATAGAACTTGTGCCGTTCGGCGATGAGCGATACGCAAAGCCCATCGCCGAACTGTTCATCGCAAACACAGGCGGTGGCAACAACGAGGTAGCAAACTACGAAATGGTTGGCTATCACAAGTCCCCTGATAGGGGAGAGATACTTACATCAAAGGTCTACAACTTCAGCCGTGATGCCGGAGCGATACAACTGCTTGGTCAAATCCTGAAGAGGATGAAGACTGGAGAGCCAGAAATGAAAACCAGATTAACAAACGAACTCAGAAAGAGAGTGAAGATGCTGCGATGATTAGTAAAAAAATTTCAACGCAAGCAGCCGAGCTGTATCAATCCGGAATGTCGGTAGATGCAGTTGCGGCTGAACTAGATGTTGCTTACCGGACAGCCCGGAAAGCAATCAAGAGTACGGGAACTGAACTCCGGAACTCATCAGAAAGACTCGTTGGTCGTACTCGACCACACAGAAAGGTAAAAGGATGAACAATCCAAACATTATCTGGACTGCGGTTATCGCTACAGTCCTTGGCTTGGGAAGTTTAATTGCTTCTTTAGCAGGAAATGACTCGTTGGCGTTGTCAATGGGACTTACATCAATCACATCTGCTCTGCTTGCAGGACGAGAATAACAAGAAAAAGGAACACTTTATGTGGCTATTCACAGAGACAGGATTCGTTAGCGCAGTCTGCGAATCAAAAGACAGCAACACAATGGCAGTACGCTCACGCGACAAGCAGTCGCTAGAGGGACTTGCTCTCATCTCAGGTACGGAAATCCTAGAACTTCCCAATCGTGATTACCCCTACAGGGTCATCGTGTCAAAGGAAATCCTCACGGACTGGATGACCAGCACAATCTCCGATGCAGGGTACACGAACTTCAAATCACGCATCTATCAAACTCGCGGTGAGAAGTTTGAACACGCACTTCACGATGTGTGGGCAACGATGCACAAGGTGACTGATACGGCGAAAGCAAAGGCTAGGTCTCTCTATTACTGAGAGACCTTCCTGCACTTTCTGTGGTAAAGTTGATACACAATGACGTACACCACAGAACGGATTAGACAAGTCGCCATAAGGCTGACACAGACCCTGCCCCCAATCAAAGGAACATTCCAATGAACCAGCAGAAAGATACGCCAAACAAACTATCCAAGATACTTCTTGGAGGTGTACTTCTATCCATAATAACAACTCAAGTCGGACAATCACTGCCTTCGCCGGCAGCGGCTGAACACAAGACTGCAGCACCTTCCGCAACTGCGGCTAAGGCAAAAAAGAAAGCACCAACAGTCCTTGACAAACTCTCCGGAGCAAAGCGGCTTACCGACAAGCAACTCGTACAACTCCTCTACGCAACTGGCTTCAGAGGCAACTCCCTTCGTACTGCGTGGGCAATTGCCAAGCGTGAATCAGGTGGTCGCCCAACTGCGTACAACGGTAACTCAGGAACTGGAGATAA
>Ga0114959_10000123_pt1 | contig 72125 bp, 63 predicted proteins | sample C_130625_EF_Meta_FD_87317 | JGI IMG/M metagenome (GOLD analysis project Ga0114959, IMG submission 87317) | Freshwater microbial communities from Lake Croche, Canada to study carbon cycling - C_130625_EF_MetaG | ecosystem: Environmental > Aquatic > Freshwater > Lake | place: Lake Croche, Canada...
CTTTTCTTATATCACAGACGTGAATTATATAAGTGAACAAGAAAAAGAAAAAATAAAAGGCTCCAAGGTACTCATATTAAGTGCATTAAGACCACAACCTCATCCAACACATTTCACCTTGAAAGAATCCATTGCCTTGGCGACAGAATTAAATATTCCGCAAGTGTATTTTACCCATTTTAGTCATCAAATTGGATTACACGCCCAACAAGAACCTTTATTGCCTTCCTTTATTAAGATGGCTTATGATGGACTCGTTATAACCGTTTAGCTTATTTTAATACGGTAATTACGCTTTTTTATTTGTTTATTTTGGGGTCATTATCATCATCATGATTTCAACAAATTGGAAGGCTTATTTTTATTTTACCAAAAAGGAACTTAAAGGCATCATTGTTCTTGGAATAATTTTATTAGGCTCAATATGCCTTAGTTGGTTTTTTACAACACATCATCCAAAAGAAAATACTAAAAATGCACCTGAAAGGCTTACCCATTTGGTGAACTTTGATCCCAATCAAATAGATAGTATGCAAGCCATTGTATTAGGTATACCAGCACATCAAGTGAATACATTGTTACACTATCGTCAAAAAGGAGGCTATTTTAAATCGCCAGAAGACTTTGCAAAATTATACGGGTTATCACCCAGCTTGTTTAGTCAATTGTACCCTTTTATCAAAATTAAACCAAGCGATCAAGGGAAGGCTAAGTTTTCAAGGTTTAACAAAGATGGTCAATTTGGTTTTACGAAATGGTCATGGCGCATTGATATCAATACGGCTAATGAAAAAGAATGGGCTAGTAAAACGAATCTTCCCCAAGTAATTATTCATCGAATTATTGCCTATAGAAATTATATAGGTGGTTTTTCAAATGCATTTCAGTTAAATAAGGTATATGGATTGAATGATTCACTTTTTCAGTCAATTAAAAATCATTTGTATGTAAATGAATACAAAAGCACAATAAGGAATGCAAATTCAATGGGATTTGCTGATTGGAAAAAATTGGGAATTTTTTCCAATCAGCAAATAGGACGCATCTTACAATTTAAAAAAGAAAATAAGGGCAAGATAAGATGGGGAATACTCATCGAACTAGGTGATTTAACTGAATCAGAAACCGCATTGTTGAAACAAAAAATTCAATGCTCCGAATAATAATACATTGATAATGAGCGTAATCAGAATCATTAGTCCATCAAATGTCTTTTGGGTGCACAAAAATGAGTCATTAATAAACAAGAAAAAATTGTTTAATTCTAAAATATTTATTAGTATTGATATAGGAATTATTCCTAGTTTATGATTGCTTGCTTAAAGCCCTTCTTCAAGAAGGGCTTTTTTTTATTATTGATGTGCTTTTGTAGTAAGTATTAGATTAGAAAAAAGAATACTTTCTACAAAAGCTTAGCCCTTCTTCAAGAAGGGCTTTTTTTATAATTGATGTGCTTTTGTAGTAAGTATTAGATTGGAAAAAAGAATACTTTCTACAAAAGCTTAGCCCTTCTTCAAGAAGGGCTTTTTTTATAATTGATGTGCTTTTGTAGTAAGTATTAGATTGGAAAAAAGAATACTTTCTAGATCGGCCTATTTTCCGGCTTTAAAAATTTGATTTACAGCACCTCCAAGCATTGGAAATTTTTCTTTTACAAAAGCGGCAATCGTTTCAATAGATTGTTTTGCTTGTTCAGGCGTAACGCCTGCTTCTTTTACTAAGCGGTCAATTAATTCTTGCATGATATTATTTTTTTATGGTTATTGGGTTAGGCAACTTTTAAAGTACTTAATTTACTTTTCTCAAACATTTGTTGCGCGTACTCCATGGTAACTTCAAATATTTTCGTATTCGTTCCAGGCAATTCATACATGGCTTCTGTAAACAAACTTTCACAAATACTACGTAAGCCTCTTGCGCCTAATTTATATTCCATTGCTTTGGTTGTGATAAAATCATAAACCTCAGGAGCTATCTTTAACGAAATATTTTCAATTTCAAACAAATGAGTATATTGTTTTATGAGTGCATTTTTTGGTTCTGTTAAAATGCTTCTAAGGGTTTGCGCATCCAATGGTTCTAAATGTGTAACAATGGGCAATCGGCCAAGCATTTCCGGTATCAGTCCAAATGTTTTTATATCCTGCGCATTCACAAAACGGAGTAAGTTTTTACGTTGTACTTCTTGTGCTTCTTTGTTCACACTAAAGCCAATCGCATTGGTATTTATACGACGCGCAATAATTTTATCAATACCATCAAAAGCCCCCCCACAAATGAATAGAATATTTTTTGTATCTACTTTGATCATTTTTTGGTCGGGATGTTTTCTGCCTCCTTGAGGGGGAACAAGTACCTCGGTGCCTTCCAACATTTTGAGTAGGCCCTGCTGTACGCCTTCTCCACTTACATCTCTTGTGATTGATGCATTATCGCTTTTACGGGCAATTTTATCAATCTCATCAATGTACACAATTCCTCTTTGGGCAGCTTCAACATCATAGTCACAATTTTGTAACAAACGAGTTAACATACTTTCAACGTCTTCTCCTACATAGCCTGCTTCCGTAAATACGGTAGCGTCTACGATGGCAAAGGGGACATTTAAAAGCTTTGCAATGGTTTTAGCCAATAGTGTTTTACCTGTACCTGTCTCACCAATCATAATCACATTGCTTTTTTCAATCTCAACTTCATTTTTTGTGGTTGTGGGAAGATTGATGCGTTTGAAATGATTATAAACTGCCACACATAAAATTTTTTTTGCTTCATCTTGCCCAATAATGTATTGGTCCAAAAATGCTTTTATGGCAGTGGGCTTTTGTACAGTTAAGGTTCCAGCTTTTCCGTCAGCTTTTTTTTGATGAAATTCTTTTTCAATGATTTCGTGGGCATGCTCAGTACAGTTTTCACAGATATGTCCTTGCTGACCAGCAATAAGAATTTTAACTTCATTCCTACTGCGTCCACAAAAGGAACAATGAATAATTGTATCTGTTTTGCTCAATTTCATCTTAGATTTATTTTAATGGTAAGAAAGAAAGTCTCCAATTTATAAACTAGTTGCTATTTTATCAACGATTCCATATGCAACAGCTTCTTGGGCATTCATCCAATAGTCTCTATCAAAATCTAGCATGATTTGCTCAATTGTTTTACCGCAATTTTTTGCAAGTAGGTTGGCGCCTAATTCTTTTGTCTTTCTAATTTGTTCAGCCTGAATTTCTATGTCAGCACTTGTTGCTTGAAAATAACCTCCAAGGCTTGGTTGGTGTATCATGACTTCACCATGTGGAAAAATGGTACGCTTTCCTTTTTCCCCCATACTCAATAAGATGGAACCCATACTAGCAGCCAGTCCCATACAAATTGTATGAACCGGACTTTTGATTAGGTTCATGGTGTCAAACATTACCATGCCACTCGTTACAACACCTCCTGGGCTATTGATGTAAAAATGAATAGCTTCCCCAGGTTTGTCAGCATCCAATAACAATAATTTAGTTACAATATCTTTCGCCGATTTGTCATCTACCTGTCCCCATAAGTAAATTGATCTTTTTTCAAAAAAGATTTGCTCCATTTTTTTATTTAAAAAGCTTGGCCCGCTCTCTTCTTTTTTGTCTGTTTTTGGTTCATCATCATCTTCTTCCCTTAAAAATTGATTCTTGCGTAGCATATAGTTAATTTAAAATAATTAGTAAATGGTTTTTTTCAAGCTAGTTTGACAATATTTTTATGAACATTACTTTTTTTGTTTTCTAGGATTGGTTAATAAAACTTCATCCACTAAACCATATTCTTTGGCTTCTGTTGCAGTCATCCAAAAATCTCTGTCACAATCCTTTGTAACGATATCCATTTCCTTGTGGGTATGAATGGCTATTACCTCGTAAAGTTCTTGCTTAATTTTCTTGATTTCTCTAGCAGTAATCTCTATATCTGAGGCCTGCCCACCTATTGCACCACTTGGTTGGTGTAACATAATACGGCTGTGTTTTAAAGCAGTCCTTTTACCCTCAACACCTGCACACAATAAAATGGCACCCATACTGGCAGCCATGCCCGTACAAATAGTTGCCACATCAGGTCCTATAAATTGCATTGTATCATAAATGCCAAGTCCGGCGTATACACTTCCGCCTGGGCTGTTGATATACATTTGAATGTCTTTAGTACGATCGGTACTCTCTAAGAATAACAATTGAGCAGTTACAATATTGGCTACATAATCATTAATTCCTTCCCCCAAAAAAATAATACGATCCATCATTAAACGGCTAAAAACGTCCATACTGGCAACATTCATGGGTCTTTCTTCAATAATATAAGGCGTTAAGTTGGTAATACTATTTTGGTATTGGTATAAGGTGTTGCTGTTAATACCTCGGTGTTGTACAGCGTATTTTTCAAATTCTTTTCCTAAGTTCATATATATTTTTTCTAGTAAAGTAAAGTTAAAACCAATTCTCTTAAGCTAAAGCAAAAAGGGTGCCAAACTTGCTATAAAAAATAACAAGCCCTAACTTTTCAAATCTAACCTACTAAGAATGAGGGTGTGCAGGTATTTTTTCAGCAAATTTTTCTGCCGAAATTTTTTCATCCACTACTTTTATGACCCCTTCAATGGCCAACATTAATTTTTCGGTGCTAATGCGCAAGTAACTATCTTCTACAAATTTTCTGTCTTGCATCATTCTTAGTGCATAATCTTCCAACCATTGATCATTGTCTCCCAAAGCACCTAATTGTCCCCCCATGTAGTTCATTAATTGTTGTTTGGCAAAATCTTTTAGGTCTTCAGCAATGACTTCAATTTTATATTCGGTCATTAAGCGGGCACTAATTAAATTCCATTTTAATTGATCTTGAAAAATGGGGTATTCTTTTGATGCTTCCTCGGGCGTTCTTTGTTTTTCACTACCTACTTGTAACCACCTTTTTAAAAAATCGGTTGGAAATTCCATTTTCGTGTTTTCAATTAAGGCATGGTAAATTTGATCATGTAATTGATTCCGAGATTGAATTTCATAATAGCCAATTATGTCTTTTTTTACAACTTGTGTAAATTCTTCAGCGGTAGAAATTGTTTGATTAGGGTAAGTAACTTTAAAAAGTGTTTCCTCCAATGGGGCTTTTTCAACGACACCAATTTTAGTGATCACTATTTTAAAATTAGTAGCAGCCTGCTCTTTGGTTAACCCCAAATCTGCTAAAATAATATCCAATTCTTTTTCTTCAAATGCTTTGTTTAATTGAATGGTAACATCCTCATTTATTTTTTTGCCCAAAAAAGATGATCTTGTCCCTTCAGCAAAATATTTAAGTAAGAGTGAATTGTCTTTGGACACTCCACCTTCAAGTTCATTTCCATCTTGGTCTAATTCGATAAAACGTACATTCAACACATTTTCTGCTGTTTGAATAACCTCAGGTTCGGTCATATTGCCATTCCGAATTTGTAGTCTTTCAATTTCGGCATTTATCATGTCATCAGTGACATCAATTGAGTAACGAGTAGCTTCAATATTTTCAAGATGTAAATCAAAGGATGGTTTCAATCCAACTTCGAATGAAAATTCATAACTGCCTGGATGATTTATATCCATTGTTGGGAAGTCGGCAGTTAATGGAAGAGGTTGTGCAAATATTGCTAAATTTTCTTTTGCTATATATTGATTCAACTCCTGTTCGGCAGTTTTAATGATTGTTTCTTGAAAAACGGATTGACCATGCATTTTTCTTATCAAACCAGCTGGCACCATTCCTTTTCTGAACCCAGGGATGTTCGCCGATTTGGTAAATTTTTGCAAACTCGCTTCAACACTTTTTTGGTAATCTTCTTGTACAATGGTAACAGTTAATGTATCGGTTAACGGTGCAATGTTTTTTCTCAATAGGGTTGCCATAAGATAGCTATTTAATACGTTATTTTAGGTTTGGAGGGGCGTAAAGGTAGGTTTTTAAAATGAAAATGGCTTAATGTTTACGTATTTAGGCGTGTATAAAAAAAGACCTATCATAGGTCTTTTTCTTTTTTTGGTGCGGATGGAGGGGGTCGAACCCACACGCCTCGCGGCGCTAGATCCTAAGTCTAGTGCGTCTGCCAATTTCGCCACATCCGCTTAGGGGTTGCAAACTTAATTGATTTTTTTAATTTTTTGACTACTTTTTAACCCTAGTTGGTTTGAATAGGCTCCAATCCTTATAGATTAGGGATCAGCGCAATAATTTTTTCTAGATATTGTTGATCAATTTCATCAAAATGAGCTAAGTGCTCACTGTCCACATCTAGTACTCCAACAATTTGATTGTTTTTAAATACGGGTACTACAATTTCCGATTTTGAAGCACTACTACAAGCAATATGACCAGGGAATTGTTCAACGTCTTTTACAATTAAAGTTTCCTGCTTTTCCCACGCACTTCCACAAACGCCTCGTCCTTTTTTTATTCTTGTACAAGCTACAGGACCTTGAAATGGACCCAAAACCAACTCATCTTCAATTATCCAATAAAAACCAACCCACCACCAGTTAAACTGTTCTTTTAAGGCAGCGCTAATATTTGCCAAATTGGCGATTAAATTATTTTCTCCTTGAAGTAGGCCTTCAATTTGTGGAATTAATGATGTGTATTGATCTGTTTTACTTCCTTTGATAATACTTAAATCTTTTGCCATTATATTGATTTGTTAAATATTGATTTTAATTCTTTCTTTTCTATTCTTGAAACAAATAGGATAAAACCCACAAGCAAAATACTTGCAAATAAGTAATTAAATGCTTTATTATTTGAGACTAACAGTAATAAAAAATGGAATCCATAAATAATAAGCGCAATTACAAAATAAGCAATCAGTTTTTTAGTAGCATAAGGAATTCGATACACTTTTTGGCCCCATTTGTAACTCACCACCATCATTGTTCCGTAACAGAAAAAGGTTGCCCAGGCACTTGCCATGTATCCAAAATAAGGAATAAAAAAATAATTGATGATGATAGTAATTGCTGCACCTAACAATGTTATCCAAGCGCCAGCCATTGTTTTATTACTTAATTTATACCAAATACTTAAATTATAGTAAACACCTAAAAACATGTTTGCGATTAATAAAATGGGAACCACTTTCAGGCCTACATACATGGAAGGTTTACGAATAAATTCTTTCCAAATATCTAAATATAAAACAACTCCTAAAAACATAATACATAATGTGATTACAAAAAATTTCATTACACGTGCATATGTTTTTTGTGCGTTGTCTGATTGAGCTTGCTTAAAGAAAAATGGTTCGGCCCCCATTCTAAATGCTTGAATAGAGATGGTAATTAAAATGGCTAATTTATAACATGCACTATAAATGCCCACTAATGCTTTATTTGCGTCAGGGCTTCCGCCTGGTGCCCACCAGCCAAGCATGATTCTATCTAAAGTTTCATTGATCATTCCTCCAAAACCCACTAAAATTAGGGGCAAAGCATAAATCATCATGTCTCTCCATAGCTTGAAATCAATAGAAAATCGTAAGGATCTTATTTCTTTTTGGAGTAATAGCATCACAAATACATTTTGAATAATATTTGCAATGAGTATATAACCAACTTCATAACCTTCAACATACCAATTTGCAATAAAACTTCCACTATGCGCTTTCGCATAAGCTGGTAAAATACTTATTAATGCATAGGTCGCTAATATATTAATTATAATTCCGCCTACTTTTATAAAGGCGTAACGCTTTGGTTTTTCTTCCAACCTTAATCTTGAAAAAGGAATAGTAGTTAATGCATCTAACCCAACCACCCATGCCATTAAAGTAATGTATTGTGGGTGCAAATTTATTTGTAAAAGGTTTGTGATATTATCACCAAAAAATATCATTGTAGCTATTACGATCGAGCTTACTAAAATCATTGAAAAGCTACTGGTATGATAAATTTTTTGTTCATTTTCTTTGCTGCCAAATCTAAAATAAGCGGTTTCCATTCCGTGTGTAACAATGACATTTAGAAACGGAATAAATGCATATACAATTGAATTTTCACCGTAAGCAGTTTCAGTTAAGGTTAACGTTAAATAGGGGGTCAATAAATAGCCAATAAACCTAGCTGCTATCGAGCTAAGCCCATACCAAATAGTTTGTCCTGCTAATTTTTTTATACTACTCAAGGGGTTAAAATTACAGCTAAATTAGTGAAAATAGTTTTGTTTATCTTCATACTGTAAAACCGATAATATGAAAGTGGTTATTCAAAGAGTTCAACAAGCTAGTGTTACCGTAGATGGCATGGTGATAGGTCAAATCCAAAAAGGGTTAATGGTGTTGGTGGGTATTGTAAATGAGGATAGTCCAACCGACATTGAATGGCTTTCAAATAAAATTGTAAATATGCGTTTATTTGAAGACGATAATGGAGTCATGAATAAGAGTATACTTGAAATTGGAGGTTCTATTTTATTGGTAAGTCAGTTTACCTTACATGCCTCTACAAAAAAGGGAAACAGGCCTTCCTATATTGCAGCGGCCAAACCAGAAATTTCAATACCCTTGTATGAATTCATGATAAAGCAATTATCTTCAGACATGGGTATGCCCATTCAAACAGGAAAATTTGGAGCGGATATGAAAGTAGCACTTATTAATGATGGTCCGGTTACCATAATTGTTGATTCAAAAAATAAAGAATAAATGTCAAATAATATTACCATTCAAGAAGCACAAAATCAGGTTGATCAATGGATTAAAACCATTGGTGTTAAATATTTTAGTGAGCTCACCAATTTGGGGATATTGATGGAAGAAGTAGGTGAGCTTTCCAGAATCATGGTTAGAAAATTCGGTGAACAATCATTTAAAAATAAAGAAGATGAATTATTGTTAGCCGATGAAATGGCTGATGTTTTATTTGTGCTTATTTGTTTAGCCAATCAAACAGGGGTTGATTTAACGACTGCATTGGAAAAAAACATCCAAAAGAAAACCACAAGGGACGCTAATCGTCACCAAACTAACGAAAAATTACACCGATAATCCGTACATAAATTGTTTCCTACGTATCTTTGCAAACTATGAGTAAGACCCCAACAGACAATACATTACAAGCCATCATTTCGCATGCAAAGGAATATGGTTTTGTATTCCCAAGTAGTGAAATATATGATGGATTAAGTGCCGTATATGATTATGGTCCCTATGGCGCGCAATTAAAGAAAAACATTCGTGATTATTGGTGGAATGCCATGACCCAAATGAATGAAAACATAGTGGGTATCGATACAGCCATTTTTATGCATCCCACTACATGGAAAGCCAGTGGACATGTTGATAGTTTTAGCGATCCTTTAATCGATAACAAGGATAGTAAAAAAAGGTATCGTGTTGATCATTTGATTGAAGCCCACGCTGAAAAATTAATTGAAGAAGCTGCGAAAGCGGGTGATGAGGGAGTCGCACTAAAAGCTGCAGCTGATCAATTAATTACGGATATGGATGCATTGTTGGCCAATGATGATTATGTTGGTTTGAAAAAATTAATTGACGATCATAAAATTAAATGTAGTGTGAGTGGAACTGGGAATTGGACTGAAATTCGTCAATTTAATTTAATGTTTTCTACCGAGTTAGGTTCCGTAACTGATGAGGCTAGTACCATTTATTTAAGGCCTGAAACAGCACAAGGTATTTTTGTAAATTTTTTGAATGTACAAAAAACAGCAAGGATGAAAATTCCTTTTGGTATTGCGCAAACTGGTAAAGCTTTCCGAAACGAAATTGTTGCTCGTCAGTTTATATTTAGAATGCGTGAGTTTGAACAAATGGAAATGCAATTTTTCATTAAGCCAGGCACCCAAAAAGAGTGGTATGAGCATTGGAAAAACGAGCGTATGAAATGGCATTTAAGCCTAGGTATTGCTGCGGATAAATATCGTTTTCATGACCATGTGAAATTAGCGCACTATGCAGACGCTGCTTTAGATATCGAATATGAATTCCCTTTTGGGTTTAAAGAAGTTGAAGGAATACATTCTCGAACTGATTTTGATTTAAGTCGCCATCAAGCGTTTAGCAAGAAAAAAATGCAATACTTTGATACAGAAATTAATCAGCATTATATTCCATATGTAATAGAAACTTCAATTGGATTGGATAGAATGTTTTTATTGATTTTGTCAAATTCATACGAGGAAGAAACCATTAATAAGGAAGATGGCACTACCGATACTAGAGTAGTATTGCACTTGCCTGCAAAAATTGCGCCCAACAAACTAGCTATTCTTCCTTTAACTAAAAAAGATGGGTTGCCTGAGTTAGCTAAAGAATTAATGGATGAATGTAAAAAATCGTTCCATTGCTTTTATGAAGAAAAAGATGCAATTGGAAAAAGATACCGTCGTCAGGATGCTATTGGAACTCCATTTTGTGTGACCATTGATCATCAAACCAAAGAGGATGGCACTGTAACCGTTCGTCATCGTGATGCAATGACACAAGAGCGTGTCCCAATGAGTCAAGTAAAGGCCATGGTTTTAGAAGCGATTAACTAACAATATAATAATATCAAATAAAAAGGGTGCTTGTTTTAACAAGCACCCTTTTTGGTATTAAATAGTACAGTTAATTTAAATTAACCGAAAGATTCGAAGTGAATTTGTTTTTTATCCAAGCCTAATTCGGCCATATTTTTACGCGCGTCATCTATCATAGCTTTCCATCCACACAACCAAACATGTGCTGTTTCCTTATTATTTTTTAATAATTCTTGGTAAACCGGGTGCACGTAACCAATATATGATCCAGCTGGAACATCAGTTTCTCTTGAGTAACAAGGGTGGAAGTAGAAGCCTGGTTCTTTTGTTCCTAATGCTTTTAATTCATCTATGTACAAGCCATCTTCAAATTTGCGACATCCAAAAATCAAATGAATATTATTGTGTGCAATTTTATTTTCATGAATATAGGTAATCATTGATCTGAATGGCGCTATACCTGTACCTGTACAAACAAAATAAATATCATTGTCAAAATGCTTGGGTAAAGTAAAAACACCCTGTGGTCCTCTTAGGGTTATTTTGGAGCCAACACTTACCTCGTTGAATAAATAGGTTGTCCCTAAGCCACCTTCAAACAACACAATGATTAACTCAAATGTGTTGCTACCATTTGGGGCAGAGGCAATTGAATAACTTCTCCATCGTTTGTTTTTTTGTTCATGAATGGGAAGGTCAAGTGTTACAAATTGTCCAGGTATAAAATCAAAATTTTCAAGACTTGGTATTTCAAAGTAAAATCTTTTTGTATTCGGTGTTTCATTTTCAATTTTAGTAATTACACCTTCAACCCAATCTAATGCCATACGACTGAAATTTAGTTGTTCGTTAAAAATACACGTTGTACATAAACCTTATTATTGGCATATATTTTTACAAAATAAATACCAGAAGCAAAATTGTCAATCGTAATTTGTTGTGGGGTTTGTTGGTTGCTTAGATTTTGTTTTTGAAAAACTTTATTACCCATTTCATTGATCATTTCCAATGAAATTTTTTGGGTCTGTATATTACTAAATTGAATATAAAAAGAATTACCTCTAATAATATTCTCAACATAATCGGAGGATGTGATTTTTAAATTTATTTCTTTAGCACTCGCTTCTGCAATATCAGTTACTAGCATAAGTTTATTATCGGAAACACTTTGACAATCCCCAGCAATGGTTATGGTTGCTACTTTATACAACGCATTTCTTGTAGGCTTATATGATTGTTTTGTAGCGCCTGAAATAAGAGAGTCATTCATATACCATTGATAGGCACTTCCTACAGAACTCACAAGACTATCCCCACTTTGTGTAATTGTGGGTTTATTATTTGTCGTGATATTCACTAGGGTAGGCGCACTCATACAATCATTTGATTTAACTTGTGTATTGTAAAAAAAGTAAAAATAATTCTGAAAGTTTCCAGAAGCAGCGCCCACACTGTTTCCTGTAAAACTTATCAATTTATTAGGGCCTAATGGATAAGTTGGATCGGTGGCAGCATTGTTTCTAAAAAGGGTTGCACTATCACATTTTGAAATAATAATATAATCTCCTGCTTGCGGAATTGAAAGATTCAATGCATAAATTCGACCGGTGTCACCTGCTACATAGGGAGAGGCTCCAATAGCCGGGGTAGGACTACTTGCTGGTATATTCAAGGAGACAGTTTGAATAGGAGTGTATGTAAAACTATTGTCAGCATTGATTGTGCCAAGAATGCCCAAAATAAAATCAACCTTCCCAGGATACCCAGAATATAATTTTGTTGTCTCTAATGTTAAGGCTTGTGTTGTATTTAATTTCATGAAATTACCACTAAAACTATTATAACTTCCTCCACCCGTTAAACTTGTATTGGTGTAGGGTGGTAGAACAGATTGATAGCCTTGTGCTACATACAATTTACTTTTTGAGGAGGATGTGCTAATGTTTGATCCAATCGCAATTGGATTGTATAGTGCGCTGGTATCATACCAATAATAATTAGTACCTGAAATTGGGTTGCCAACATTTAAACGTAAAATTCCATTGCAGATAACTGCACTTCCTTGAGGAGCAGTTATATCTGCTGCGCTCACTATGGTGGAGGTGATTGCGTTGTTATTAGGCTGTTGGTCGTTTGTTATAGAAACAGTTGCTGTAATCGTATAGGTGGTATTGGCTTCGATGGAGATTGGTTTTTGAAAAGTATATGTCATATTTTCAAAGCCATTTAAGCGACCCGTAAAAATTTCATTGCTATTTAAAATGGTAGTGGTCCCTTTTTTTACGACAAGATTTAATGGGATATTTGACTGGTTACTTGAACCATTATTTAACAATTTTATGGTAACATATTGACTGTTTCTCTTGCAAATGCCGGCTGTAGGATTAATGATATCACTTACTTGTAAATCATTTGAAGCATTGGTTATTTTTAAAGTGTAATCTTGGGTCTCTCCAATTGAATAGGTTCCACATGCATTGATGTTACTACTGTTATCAGTTTCCATAACTACTATTCGCATTTTTATAAGTTTACCTATGGTCAGTGTATTGGGAATACTTATCGTTGTGGTATAAACTCCATTGGATAAAGCTGCACTGGTTGAAACCGTTTCATTGCTATCGAATAGTCCATTGTTGTTAAGGTCTAAGAAAACTTTTACAAAACGTAAATTGTTTGTCCCATCTGCACTACCTAACTTTATGAACATGGGTAGATTGCCTCCTGGCTCACCGATTATAAATTTTTGGGTATTATCAATATATTGATTGATGGAAGTATTGACAAATTGAATATTATTGATACTAATACTATCCATTCTAGTACCTGCAGTTGATGAAGCAGAAGAAGCACAATAAGCAGCTCCTCCTGACCCACTAATTACAAGTGAATATGCTTGTTGCCCCCTTGCTAAAGTACCTTTATGGTTGAGCGTAATGGTATATGCATTTCCTACAAGGGTGGAATCGAGTTCAACTTTTTCAACATTGTCAATACTATTCACCCCTCTACTTGCAGCTTGATCTGGGATGGTTCTATTCAGTGTCCATGGGTAATAAAGGGTTGTACCTTTCTTAATGATTAAATCTAAGTCATTTACCAATTGGTGAGTAGTGTCATTTAACAAAGAGGATGCTGTTCCTTTAACATCGGTCCATACCAAGGTAGCTTTTAAAGGCTTAGTTCCAGAGGCAATTACATTTACATTGTATGTTTGACCATTTTGTAAAACATTTTCATATACTTGGTCCACACTACTCGCATTGTTGTTACTTGTTAAAGCGTTACTTAACACATTTGCAGCTTCAGCATCGTTTAAAACGCCCCAACCAAATTTATAATCGGGACCTGGATTTGGCCCAGCCTCATTTGCTGTATGAATTGCCAATCCTTTTAAAGTGGCAGCTTTAATAAATTTATTAGGACTTAATTTTTGACTCAACTCTTGCAATAAAATTAATGAGCCAGCAGCACCTGGTGCCGCCATGGAAGTTCCACTTAAATATGCATAACTTGAATCGTTCGCACTTACAGCTGAATAGACAGACAAACCATCTGTGACAATATCTGGTTTAATTCTTCCGTCATCAGTAGGTCCCCATGAACTAAAAGTGGTCATGGTAGGATCTGTGGATTTTAAATAACCAGCATTTATTGGCGCAATTGCGCCTACTGTAAGAATATTTTTAGCATTGGCATCTGTTGGTAATACGTCATAACTATTGTTGCTACTTAAACTATCAGGGCGGTTGCCAGCATTGTATAATTTTCCACTTTGGTCTCTACGCCAATAGGGGGATCCCACAGCGGGGCCAGTGCTTGAACGGTTGTTACCAGCCGATTTAACAATTAGGTAAAAAGGTGCGTTGTAAGCAATAGAATCGAAAAGAAATGCCGTTTCGTTGTACAAACCAAATTTGTAATCTTCTTTTTCATTCCACCTTCCATTGTATTCCCACCTTGAAGAGTCGTTATTGTAGTCCCACCCAGAAACAGTACCATAAGAATGGTTGGAAATTAACAATCCGTTTGCAGCAGCTGCTGCCATTTCGGAAACGTCATTGTTCCAATCATATGCATAGGCCCCTTTTATTCCATAAGCCATCCCTTTTGCTAAGGGATTGATTCCTTTACTCATGATAATCCCTGCAACATGAGTAGGGTGATCTGAAACCTTGGTATTATTATCTTTTACCGTAATTTTTCCGTTTAATTCAAAATGAGTTGTTCTTGGTGAGCTTTCGTCCCATACCCCAATTCTATTGGTAATACTATCGCTTGAACCGCTCAGGTTAAAGCCAGTACTTCCCCCCGCCCAAATTTGATTGGTATTGGTGGTAATGGCTTGCACAGGGTCTTGATAAGTGGTTACATAAATGGGTTGACCAAAAAGGTCTATCCCAACTAAATTTACTGTTTGATTGTTCCTTGATTTATATTGAAGGGGCCAATTTTTTTCTTTAGATTTAATAATTGCAGTACGAAAACTTGCTCTTGAAGCACTTTCAAAGGAATGTGCTGCATTATTTAAGATATTTTTTTTTGTTTCATTTTGTGCAAAGAGCGTCGTAAAACAAAACATGCTTACTAAGTAGAGTTGCAATGATTTTGGCATTGTGTATAAATTGTTATGGTACGATGAATTGAATGCCTTTAAAATTACAAGGAAATCTCGATATTTTTTTGCGTATTTTTAGGCAAAATGTAGATATGCCTAAAATAATTTATTATTTATACCTTTTTGTGATAACCTGCTTCATCAATGCTTGTGCCAACCGACATTCATTGCATCTTCCGTATAATTTTTCAGGTCATGTGTATGAACAAAAGTACAATGCAATGCCAATGGTAGACAAGCCTGATACAAAAGGCAGCCCCTTCATGACAACCTTGTATATCTATGAACCTACAAAAATAAATCAAATCGATGAAGGAGTTATTACGGGCCCAATGGTAAGTAAGATAACCAGTCAATTGGTAGATTCAGTAGCATCAGATAATAAGGGGGCATTTCAAAAATATGTTAAACCAGGAAAGTATACGGTAATGATTAAATACAAAAATGGCTTTTTTATTCCTTACTTTTCTGGCGTTGATTGGGTATCCCTAATAGAAATTAAAAGCAATGAAATAAATAATATTGATTTTAAAGTAAGTGCAGCCACTTTGGTACAGTAATAAATTAATTAAAGTTTTTTCAAATAGGTATCTTTGCTTTAGGGTATGAATGAGGCATCTTTATTTGAACGGTTAGAAAATTCCCCCCTGCTTAATAATTTGGTGGAAAGGATTGCTATGTCAAATGCTGAACAGCAACCTTTTCAAGTATTCCTTCAAAATTTAAATGGATCGGCTGCCGCCTTTGTTTTACAATCTATCTTTTCAAATAAACAAACAGCACATTTAAACCACTTAGTTGTATTGAGTGACGCAGAAGAAGCTGCTTATTTTTTTAACTCTATAGAAAGTGTTACCGAAGCATTGGATTTATTTTATTTTCCTTCTTCTTTTAAATCTCCTCATAATTTTAGTATCCTGAACCCTTCCCATGTGATGTTGAGGACCGAGGCATTAACAAAAATTTCAACCGGAGGGCAAAAAAAAATTTTGGTTACTTATCCTGAAGCTTTATTTGAAAAAGTGGTGATGGCTAAAACATTACAACTTAATATTATTCAAATTAAGACGAATGATCAATTGGATATACAAAAAATAATGCAGCAATTTGTGGAATATGGGTTTGAACGCACCGATTTTGTGTATGAACCAGGACAATTTGCATTAAGAGGGGGTATTTTGGATATTTATTCATTTGGCAATGAAAAACCATATCGAATTGAGTTATTTGGGGAAGAGGTGGACAGTATCAGAATTTTTGATCCAGCCTCACAATTAAGTGAGCGCAAATTATTGCAAGTAAATATTATTCCAAATGTTACGACACAATTCGAGGATACTGAAAAAATAGCTTTATTGGATTTTTTACCGAAGGATACCATTGTTTGGTTAAAAGACTGGGATATTACAAAGCAAAAAGGGGTGGATCAATATGAAGCATTGAACACCTTTATTTCGCACTACGCTTCTTTAAACAAAACGGGTGAACACGAGCTTCATAAAAAACAAAGTGATGTAGATGATTTTGAAAAAGTGGAAGAAACAGAAATAAAATTGCGAAGCTATCGCCTAATTGAATGGGGGTTTCATCCACATTTGAGTGACGCAATTGTCTCATTTAATACGCAGTCTCAACCTGTTTTTAACCGGAAATTCGAGTATTTAATTAGCAATTTACAAACATTTGAAAAACAAGGCTATGCATTGTACTTATTTGCTGAACAAGCAAAACAACTTGAAAGATTACACGCGATTTTTACGGATTTAAAAACGGATATACAATTTATACCCATTGTCAAAAGCATTCATGAAGGTTTTATTGATCATGATCACAAAATGATTTGTTATACAGACCATCAAATATTTCAACGCTACCACAAGTATAAAGTAAAACAAGCCTACAGTAAGAGCAAAGCAATTACCCTTCGTACTTTGCGCGATTTACAACCAGGTGATTATGTGACACATATTGACCATGGGGTTGGCGTTTACAGTGGCCTGCAAAAAATAGAAGTGAATGGTCAGTTACAAGAAGCGGTGCGTATCATTTATAAAGACAGTGATATTTTATATGTAAATATTAATTCCTTACATAAAATTTCAAAATATACGGGTAAGGAAGGGGCACCCCCTAAAGTCAATAAATTGGGATCTGATGCCTGGATAAAATTAAAAGATAAAACAAAAGCAAAAGTAAAAGCGATTGCATTTGATTTAATAAAATTATATGCCAATAGAAAAGCGCAGGCAGGTTTTGCATTTGCGCCAGATAATTACATGATGCATGAACTAGAAGCATCCTTTATGTATGAGGATACCATTGATCAAGCCAAGGCCATTGCAGATGTAAAAAAAGATATGGAACTACCCTCCCCAATGGATCGCCTGGTTTGTGGCGATGTGGGATTTGGTAAAACTGAAGTAGCTGTTCGTGCTGCTTTTAAAGCCGCTATTGATGGTAAACAGATTGCTATTTTAGTGCCAACCACCATTTTAGCATTCCAACATTTTAAAACATTTAAGGAGCGCTTAAAAGATTTTCCCGTTACGGTAGACTACCTAAATCGATTTAAATCGGCTGCTGAAAAAAAAGTAACCATCGAAAAAGTAAAAGCAGGTAAAGTAGATATCTTGGTTGGAACTCATGGTATACTTGGGAAAGAAGTAGTCTTTAAAGACCTAGGGTTAATGATAATTGATGAAGAACAAAAATTTGGGGTGGGGCATAAAGAAAAATTAAAAACATTAAGAACCACAGTAGATTGTTTAACACTTACAGCAACGCCTATTCCAAGAACTTTGCATTTTAGTTTGATGGGTGCAAGAGATTTGAGTATTATCAATACCCCACCAGCCAATCGACAACCCATACATACCGAAGTGCATGTATTTCATGAGGATGCGGTAAGAGAAGCCATTTATTATGAAACTGAAAGAGGAGGACAGGTATTTTTTATCCATAATAGGGTACAAGGTTTGGCTGAAATGTGTGCAATGATTCAAAAGTTATGTCCTGATCTAAGTATTGGTTTTGCACATGGTCAATTAGAGGGTCATCAGTTAGAGGAAAAAATATTAGATTTTATTGAAAGAAGATACGATGTATTGGTCTGTACCAATATCGTAGAAAGTGGGGTAGATATTCCAAACGTAAATACAATCATTGTAAACAATGCGCATCATTTTGGATTGAGTGATTTACATCAATTGAGAGGAAGGGTTGGGCGTAGTAATAAAAAAGCGTTTTGTTATTTACTAGCTCCACCTTTGGGCACTTTACCAGATGACTCAAGAAAGCGATTACAAACATTGGAACAGTTTAGTGAACTAGGTAGTGGTTTTCAAATTGCTATGCGCGATTTGGATATTAGAGGTGCAGGAAATTTATTGGGCGGAGAACAAAGTGGTTTTATGGCAGAAATTGGATTTGAAATGTACCAAAAAATATTAGCCGAAGCAGTAAGAGAATTAAAGCGTTCAGATTTTAAAGAATTATTTAAAGAAGAAATTAGTAAGCAAGATGACTATGTAATGGACTGTACCATCGATACCGATTTGGAAATCATGATACCCGATAGTTATGTAGAAAATATTGGAGAAAGACTTTCGCTTTATACAAGATTAGATCAGTCCGAGGATGATACCGCATTAGAACAAATGAAATTGGAATTAACTGACCGGTTTGGTCCATTCCCAGCACCAGTGAATGATTTATTCATTACAATTCAATGTAGAAGACTTGCCATTGCATTAGGTTTTGAAAAAATGACTTTGAAAGAAGGTACCATGCGCTGTTTCTTTGTAAACAGACCGGACTCGCCCTATTTTGAAAGCGAGACCTTTAAAAACTTATTGACATTTACCAATACATCCATGCATAATGCAAACTTTAAACAAGTAGGAAAAACCTTTATACTAGTGATAAGAGATATAAAAGGAATGGAGGCTTGCTACCGCACACTCACCAAGATGCATAATGGAATATTTGGAAAATAAAAGAAGCCATTGAATGATCAGTGGCTTCTTTTATATAGTTCTTTTTGTTAGGATAAAATAAATCGAGGCCAACCATAAACGGTGGCCTCGAAAAAATCATAATAGGGTTTTTAAACTAGCACTTAAATTTTAATAAGTGCTAGTTTAAAACTAAAATCCTTTCGTAGCAACGCCATCAGCAATTGCTTTTAAAGCATTTGCTTCGCTCATAATAGCAGCCATTTTATTTCCTTTTCCGTCGTTTCCACCAGCCATATATCCGCCTTTTGCAGTTTTAGTAATAACAGCGTCATGCATTGGTACGTTTTTTTCTTTAGTTTTTAAGCAATAAGCTTTGATCATTTTTGAAGTGTCCATTTTATATTATTTTAGTTTTGAAATAACTCAGTTGAAAATAGGTTATTTATGGGGATTCGGTTTACAATCCTATTGATTTTTTGTTAACATATCCCTTTTTAGGGCTAAAAAATGCTTTAGACGTCAATTTTAGCATATTTAGCATGGCTTTCAATGAATTCCCTACGAGGTGCCACTTCGTCACCCATCAGCATACTAAAGATACGATCTGCTTCCGCAGCACTATAAATTGTCACTTGTTTCAAGGTTCTACGACTTGGATCCATAGTGGTTTCCCATAACTGGTCAGCGTTCATCTCACCCAAACCCTTATAGCGCTGAATGGTAACCGAGCTATCATTGCCACCTCCTAATTTCACCACTAAGTCCTTACGTTGCTCCTCGCTATAGGCATATTCTTGATCCTTACCTTTCTTCACTAAATATAATGGGGGTTGTGCAATGTATACATATCCATTTTGCACCAACTCTTTCATATATCTAAAGATGAAGGTTAGAATCAAAGTGGCAATGTGAGAACCGTCCACGTCGGCATCGGTCATGATAATTAACTTATGGTAACGAAGCTTCACAATGTTCAAAGCTTTTGGATCTTCAGGTGTTCCCACCGTTACGCCCAATGCTGTGTACATATTTCTAATTTCCTCGTTTTCATAAATTTTATGCTCCATTGCTTTTTCAACGTTCAAGATTTTACCACGTAGCGGTAAAATGGCTTGGTAACTTCTATCACGTCCTTGCTTGGCGGTACCACCTGCCGAGTCTCCTTCGACAAGGTATAATTCACATCTTTCAGGATCGCGTTCAGAACAGTCCGCCAATTTACCAGGCAATCCACCGCCTGATAAAACGGTTTTACGTTGTACCATATCACGTGCTTTTTTGGCAGCAACACGTGCTTGGGCAGCTAAAATAATTTTTGAAATAACATATTTTGCTTCCTTCGGATTTTCTTCTAGGTAAGCTTCTAATGCTCGTCCTACCGTTGTTTGAACCACACCACTAACCTCACTATTACCTAGCTTGGTTTTGGTTTGTCCTTCAAATTGTGGTTCGGGTACTTTCACCGAAATGATGGCACTCAAGCCCTCTCTAAAGTCATCTCCTTCTACGGTTACTTTTGCTTTATCAAATAAACCTTCTTTGTCACCATAACTTTTAAACACACGCGTTAAAGCAGTTCTAAAACCAGTTACATGTGTTCCTCCTTCGATGGTATTGATATTGTTTACGTAAGAGAAAATGTTTTCTTTAAAATCGTCGTTATAAGTCAAGGCCACTTCCACCATTACATTCGAAGTTTCATCTAAGCCTTCTACATATAAAGGGGAACTAATAATTGGGTTTCTGTTGGCGTTCTTATCTAACATTTGAACGAATTCAATGATCCCACCCTCACTATAAAAAGTATTTACATAGGGTTGTCCCTCTTCCCCAAGTTCTCTAAGGTCAGTTAGTGTTATATGAATACGCTTGTTTAAATAAGACAATTCCCTTAATCGACCTTCTAAAATTTCTTTTTTATAGGTGGTCTCTTGAAAAATACTAGCATCGGGCCAAAAGTGAACATGTGTACCTGTCTTATCACTCAAGCCAGTTTCGCGCACCGCATATTGAGGAACACCAATGCAATACTCTTGTTCAAATATTTTACCTTCTCTTTGAACAGTCACTAATAATTTAGTACTCAATGCGTTCACACAACTCACACCCACACCGTGCAAACCTCCAGAAACCTTATAAGTATTTTTATCAAACTTTCCACCGGCGTGTAATACGGTCATAACAACTTCTAGTGCAGATTTTTTTTCCTTAGAGTGCATGGCTGTTGGGATACCTCGACCGTTATCTTGAACGCTAATAGAATTGTCTTTGTGAATGGTTACTTCAATGTGTGAGCAATAGCCAGCTAAAGCTTCGTCAATAGAGTTGTCCACTACCTCATAAACAAGATGATGTAACCCTTTTGAACCCACATCACCAATATACATGGCAGGTCTCTTTCTTACTGCTTCCAATCCTTCTAATACTTGGATACTGTCGGCCCCGTAATTCTTATTTTCGGCCGAATCTGGGGATTGTAAATCTTCTGACATAAAGAGTGAAATTTTTGTTTTATGGGGCGTATCAATCGATTACAAATTTAAGAAAATTAAAGAGTTGTTGCGTGAATTTTAAAGGGTTTAGTTATCCCCAATTGAAAGTTTCATGTGAATTATTTGAGGTCAAAAATGAGGCTAAAAATGGCTTTAAAATCGATTCTAATAATCGATTATAAGGGTATGAAATTTTTAAATCAAAAAGCCCTTAATTGTCATTTAAATGTCATTTTCTTACAGCGAATTTTAGCATAGATTGAACCATTTGGATTCCTTTGATGTTTATACATTAATTTTGTGACTGTGATACAAGCGTTAGACATATTAAAACAAGTAAATAAGCCTGCGGAATATGCAGGAATGGCCCTTTTATGGCATAAGGACCAGCATATTCCCGGGTCAACTCAATATAGTATTAAGCGTTATTATGCACAGGATACTTGGAGCACAGAGGATACAGGCATGTTTATTTATCATTTTAATGCAGACCAACCTAGAGATAATTTCTTAGAACTCCGTTTTTGTATCTCTGGGAATAGATTTTGTGAAAATAAAGAGTGCGGAAATTGTAATCAATTACCCACCAAAGATTGTGCAGGGCCACTAAGAACTGTCGATGTATTTTCATTTCATTTTACGGCTACTTTTTTACATCAGTTTTTGCATAATGTTAAGTTGACCACAACAAGAGACGAGGTATTGGCATTTGAACATCCCAATGCATTTACAAAAATATTTCCTTTAAGTATTCGTAAGCGCAATACGCTTGACAGTGTTTTGAATCAGAGTTATACTGGATCTATAGAGAATATTTTTATCAATGCAAAAATCCATGAAATACTTTTGCAAAGCTTAGATGTGATTGTAGATGATGAAAAAGAAGAAGGCTTTACTTGTAAATTTTTAGCGGACGAGCGCGGAAAAGAAAGTATTTATCAAGCGCGTGAAATTTTGTTACAACATATAGGAGACCCAATTACGATCAAAGAATTAAGCCGTAAAGTGGCCATGAATGAGTGTTATTTAAAGAAAGGTTTTAAAGAAGTTTTTGGCACCACCATATTTGATTTTTACCAACAACAAAGAATGGAACACGCTAAGTATTTGTTGTATGAAAAAGCATTGAGCGTTACAGATGTCTCTGCTTTATTAGGCTATTCTTCCATTTCTCATTTTTCTGCTGCTTTTAAAAAACATACAGGTTTAAAGCCTTGTGAACTGTTGAACTAATCAAAGCCTTTTCGATTCGATAATCATCATTTATTTTTTCTACTTCTTTTTTTGCTATTTTTATTTTCTAAATTTAAACTATGCGTAATTTATTCGCGATTGTAATTATTGTTTTGTGCAGTTCCTGCATTAATCAAAGAGTAGATTTAATTGTGCACCATGCACAAATTTATACAGTGAATAATGAGTTTGCAACTGCTGAAGCAATGGCTGTGCAGGATGGCAAAATAGTGGCTATAGGCAACAATGATGATATTTTGAAAGAATACAAATCGGATAGTGTAGTAGATGCAGAGGGAGCTACAGTATATCCAGGTTTTATAGATGCCCACGCACATTTTTTAGGCTATGGACAATCCTTATATGCAGTGGATTTAATGTTTGTGCCTAGTTGGGAAGAGGCCATTTCGCGTGTTAAGGATTTTGCTATAAAGCATCCAGGGAAAGGATGGATTAAAGGGCGTGGTTGGGATCAAAACCGTTTTCCAGGCAAACAATTTCCAACCAATGCGGAATTAAATATTTTATTTCCTGATCGTCCTGTTTTATTGGAAAGAGTAGACGGTCATGCAAGCATTGCGAATGATTTTGCTTTACAATTAGCGGGTGTAAAACCTGGACAAACTATTGAGGGCGGACAGTTTATGATGCAAGATGCAAAGTTAACAGGCTTGCTAGTAGACAATGCGGTGGGCGTTGTAGAAAAGTTTGTTCCAGCAGCAACAAGAGCAGATTATAAAGATTGGTTAACGGCCGCTCAACAAAATTGTTTTGCTACAGGTTTAACGACCATTACAGATTGTGGATTAAGTCCTGAGGATATTGACAACGTAGATGCCTTACAAAAAAGCAATGATTTAAAAATGCGTTTGTATGTGATGTTAAGTGATAAGCCTTCGTCTTATACTTCAAAATATTTTACAGAAGGTGGATATGTCACCGATCGATTAATGGTGAAAGGGGTAAAAGTTTATGGAGACGGTGCACTGGGAAGTAGAGGTGCTTGTTTATTGCAACCTTATTCGGATAAGGCAGGATGGTCTGGTTTTTTATTAAGTAGTCAAGCCCATTTTGATTCCATTGCAGCTAAATTAATCCATACCGATTTTCAAATGTGTACGCATGCCATTGGAGATAGTGCCAACAGGATAATTTTAAAAATTTATGCAAAATATTTGAAAGGAAAGAATGATAAACGTTGGAGAATTGAACACGCACAAATTATTAATCCTGCCGATTTTCATTTATTTGGAGACAATAGTATTGTACCTTCTGTTCAACCTACACATGCCACGAGTGATATGTATTGGGCGGGAGATAGATTGGGTGCAGAGAGATTAAAAGGTGGCTATGCATACAAGCAATTATTAGCACAAAATAATTGGTTGCCATTGGGAACAGATTTTCCTGTGGAAGAAATTAATCCTTTTAAAACATTTTTAGCATCTGTTGCAAGACAGGACAGTAAAGGGTTTCCTGCTGGGGGCTTTCAAATGGAAAATGCATTAACACGTGAACAAACTATCAGAGGAATGACTATTTGGGCGGCTAAAGCAAACAGAATGGAAAAACAAGTAGGCTCTTTGGAAGTAGGAAAGAAAGCCGACTTTATTATCTTAGACAAAGACTTAATGAAAGTGTCTACGGATAGTATTTTGCTGGTAAAAGTGTTGAAGACTTATTTGAATGGAGAAAGAGTATATTAATATAATATGTATATTTAAGGAAGCAATTGATTATCTAAAAATAAATCATATGAAAAAATACATATTCTCCATCTTAGTGCTTGTTTTTGTAACAAATAGTTTACAAGCACAAGAAAACTTTACTGGTTCTAATCCTTATGCAAAATCAATCTTTTTTGAATTGGGCGGACCAGGATTGGCCTCTGTGAACTATGATATGCGATTTAATAATACAGGCAAGGGACTAGGTTTTAGAGCAGGCATTGGCGGCGTCGCACCTTATTTAACTACTTTTCCTTTAGGATTAAACTACATCGCTTCAAGAGATAATAAAAACTTTTTTGAATTTGGTGCAGGTTTAACTGTTATATCTGCCAATGCGGATGAAAGTGGTTTATTTTCTGGAACATTTGGGCACACCACTTTAGGCTATCGTTTGCAACCTAAGGATGGAGGATTCACTTTTAGGGCATCCTTGAATCCAGTATTTGTCTCAGAAGGTGTGTTTCCTTTTTATGCAGGATTTGGTTTTGGATGGAAGTTTTAAGTCAAACTTTTAGTACCAACTTATAATCCAACCATATCCTTAGGCACCACCCATGCATCAAATTCTTCTGGGGTTACATAGCCTAATTTAACGGCCATCTCTTTTAAAGTTGTTCTTTCCTTATGTGCTTTTTGTGCAATCTCTGCGGACTTATAATAACCAATCTTCGTATTTAATGAAGTCACTAACATTAAACTATTGTTTACATGCTTGTTAATGTTTTCTTCGATAGGTGCTAAACCAATCGCACATTTTTCATTAAAGCTCATGCAGCCATCTCCAATTAAACGTGCACTGTGTAAGAAATTATAAATCATCACTGGCTTGAATACGTTTAATTCAAAATGACCCATTGAGCCACCAACATTAATGGCAACATCATTACCCATTACCTGCGCTGCAATCATCGTTAAGGCTTCAGATTGAGTAGGATTCACTTTTCCTGGCATGATAGAAGAACCTGGCTCGTTGTCTGGAATGAACAATTCTCCAATACCACTTCTTGGACCAGAAGATAACATGCGAACATCATTTGCGATCTTCATTAAGCTTACGGCTACTGTTTTTAAGGCACCATGTGATTCAACAATCGCATCATGTGCAGCCAATGCTTCAAATTTATTTTCGGCTGTTACAAAAGGTAAGCCAGTTAAGTTGGCAATATGTTTTGCCACATTTTCTGAATAGCCTTTTGGCGTATTAATACCTGTACCCACAGCAGTACCGCCTAGTGCTAATTCACTTAAGTGTGCGAATGTATTTTCAATGGCTTTTAAACCATGTTTTAATTGACTTGCATAACCACTAATTTCTTGACCTAGGGTAAGTGGGGTAGCATCCATAAAATGCGTACGACCAATTTTTACAATATGCATGAACTCGGCGCTCTTGGCGTCCAAGGTATTTTTTAAAGTCGTAATACCAGGAATGGTTACTTCTCTTAAAATTTGATAAGCTGCAATGTGCATTGCGGTTGGGAAAGTATCATTGGAAGATTGTGATTTATTTACATCATCGTTAGGATGAATAAACTTTTCTTTATCAGTTAAACTTCCACCATTGATAACATGGGCACGGTAAGCAATTACTTCATTCATGTTCATATTACTTTGGGTACCACTACCAGTTTGCCAAACCACTAATGGGAATTGATCATCTAATTTACCTGCTAAAATTTCATCACATACTTGACCAATTAAATCACACTTTTCTTTAGGTAAAACACCCGCATCAAAATTGGTTAAAGCAGCCGCTTTTTTTAAGTAGGCAAATGCACGGATAATTTCCTTAGGCATTCTATTAATGTCCTGTGCTATTTTAAAATTTTCGATACTTCTTTGTGTTTGTGCACCCCAATAAACATGAGCGGGTACTTTCACTTCACCCATCGTGTCTTTCTCAATTCTGTATTCCATAATGGCAATAATTTAGTACCGCAAAGGTAAGACACCCAGCGAAAATAAAAAGAAGAAAGATAGATTAATGTCCTTTAAAATGAGGCTTTCTTTTTTCATTAAAGGCAGCAATTCCCTCTTTTGCGTCCTCGCTATTAAAGCATTCGCCAAATAAATTTGCCTCAACATCGTAACCATTTACCGTCTCATTCCAAACTGCATTAATGGCTTTAATGGAATTGCCCACTGCAATAGGAGATTTTTCATGTACCACTTTTAATATCGAAAATGCTTTGTCTAATAATTCAGTTTGAGGCACAACATAATTTACCAAACCATAGTTCATGGCTTGCGTAGCATTGATGGTTTTGCCTGTAATAATTAATTCCATCGCACGCCCCTTTCCAACTCTTTGTGTAAGTCTTTGAGAGCCACCATACCCAACCATGATGCCTAAATTTACTTCGGGTTGTCCAAATATGGCACTCTCAGATGCTATTACAAAATGGCAACTCATGGCTAGTTCACAACCACCCCCTAGGGCGAAGCCATTCACACAAGCAATAATGGGCTTTGGAGATTGCTCTATTTTTGCAAATACAGCTTGTCCTCTTTTAGCCAAAGCAGTTGCTTCTTCTTTGGATAGGGATTCAAATTCTTTGATATCTGCACCTGCAACAAAACTTTTCAAGCCTGCTCCGGTGATGACTACACTTTTAATTTCAGGAAATTTGTAAACACGATCCATTACGGCATCCAAGTCATGGATAACTTGTTTATTTAAGGCATTTAAAACATCTGGACGATTGATGGTTACGATTAATGTATGATCTTCCATCTTTGTAAATAAAGTTTGAAAAGACATAGTAAAGCGATTTTAGTTTGAAAAATCTGATTATTATTTCATTAATGATTAAGACTGAAAGCAATTTTATTTTCTATGCTTTGCTGCCCAATCTTTAATATAATCTGCAATATCATTTGTATTTGCGCCAGGATTAAATAAAGTGCCAATGCCCATTTCCTTGAGCGCTGCAATGTCCTCTTCAGGAATAATGCCCCCGCCGGTTAAAAGTGTATTGGTTAATCCTTTTGCTTGCATCAATTGATAAACTTTGGGAAAAACAGTCATATGCGCACCGGATAAAATGCTAATGCCGATGGCATCAACATCTTCTTGTAAGGCTGCTTGAACGACCATTTCTGGACTTTGTCGTAAACCTGTATAAATAATTTCCATTCCAGCATCTCTCAACGCAGCAGCAATCACTTTTGCCCCGCGATCGTGTCCATCAAGCCCAACCTTTGCAACTAATACTCGAATTGGTTTTATTGGGTTCATTGGTATTTAATTTTTCATCTTGTTAGCTACCATCTAATGTACATCAATTTGATGATAATAATTGTAAGCAATTTTTAATTCTTGCAATGGTATCTTTTAGTTGAATCGTTTCTACGATTTCGAAAACCCCTGGTCCAAATTTACCACCCACTAGCATAATTCTAAATGGCAACATCAATTCACCTGGTTTTAAGTCATGTTTTGAGGCCAACGCTTTAAATGCAGCTTCAAGGACATCGGCCGGACCTGAGGCAACCCCTGGAGCCATTGCACTGGTGTAAATGGCAGCCAATTCCTCAAAAAAATATTGTTTTTTTTGGTCCCATTTTGAAGCGATACTGGCAAGGTCAATTTGCTTGGGTATTTGAAAATAGAAGCTGGCTTGTGTGATAAAATCAGGTAATAACTGACAACGTTCTTTAACAAGGCCAATAACTTTTACCAAGTATTCTCTTTCATGAATTTCAACCTCAGCGGCATCAAAATAAGGCTTGACCAAGGTAGCCAGTGTTTCATTATCCATGCGCTTTATCCATTCTGCATTGTACCATTTTGCTTTTTCGTAATCAAATTTAGCACCCCCTTTATGTACCCGATCTATCGAAAAGCCATCAACTAATTCTTGTAAAGAAAATATTTCCTTTTCAGTCCCGTCATTCCATCCCAGCAAAGCCAATAAATTGACAAAAGCGGCTGGTAAAAAACCTCTTTCTTTAAATCCAACGGTTGTGGTTTGCGTTATGGGGTCGGTCCAATCCATTCCAAAAACAGGAAATCCCAATCGCTCACCATCCCGCTTACTTAGTTTGCCGTTTCCATCGGGTTTTAAAATTAAAGGCAAGTGTGCCCATTTAGGCATTTGGTCAAGTCCAAATAAATACTTCCACAACAAAACATGAACTGGGGCACTTGGCAACCATTCTTCACCTCTAAATGCATGCGTTATTTTCATTAAATAATCATCTACAACTACTGCTAAATGATAAGTTGGCATTTCGTCTGCTTTCAACAGTACCTTGTCATCCACCGTATGGGTGTCAAAAAGAACATGACCCCTAATCATGTCATCTAAACCTAAACTAGTATGCTCGGGAACTTTAATGCGAATCACATGTGGGGTATTGTTTTTTAACAAAAAGGCTACCTCGTCAGTAGATAATGAAATTGAATTTTTCATTTGCATTCTATGTGCTGAGCTATACTGAAAATTGGGAATTTCTTTTCGCTTGGCTTCTAATTCTTCGGGCGTGTCAAATGCATAATAAGCATTTCCCTGTTCAATTAATTGAAGCGCATATTGCTTGTAGATTGCTTTGCGTTCACTTTGTCGGTAAGGGCCATAGGGTCCCCCATGTAAAGGACTTTCGTCAGGAATCAAACCACACCAAGCCAAAGTATCTTGAATATATTGTTCTGCTCCAGGTACAAAACGGGTTTGGTCTGTGTCTTCAATTCTTAGAATAAATGTTCCTTTATGGTGTTTAGCAAATAAATAATTGAATAAAACGGTTCTCACACCACCTAAATGTAACCCGCCTGTAGGGGACGGCGCAAACCTTACTCTAACATTTGTATCCATACTTGCATCATTTTTACAAAGATAATATTCATAGGGCAACAGAACTATTTATCTTTGGGTATGTACTTACTTAAAACTCCTTTTTGGCTAAAGGCAATGTATCCAACTTGCACCTGGAAAATTCCTGTGACCAAAAAGATTATTTATATCAGTTTTGATGATGGGCCACACCCAGAGGCAACCTTGTTTGTACTAAAGGAGTTAAAAAAATACAATGCAAAAGCTACTTTTTTTTGCATCGGTAATAATGTTTTAAAACACCCAAATGTTTATGAAGCCATTTTGCAAGCTGGGCATCGAGTGGGTAACCATACCTATGATCATGTCAATGGATGGAAAATGCCCGTAATTTCTTATATTAATGATATAAAAAATGCAGCTAATTTAATTGAAAGCGATTTATTTAGGCCTCCTTATGGGCGCATTACCAGAAAACAAATTAAAAATATACAAGCTGATCCGAAATGTCCTCAACAAATCATAATGTGGGACGTATTAAGTGGTGACTTTGATCTTAGCATTACAGGTGAACATTGTGCGAGAAATGTAATTAGCTATACAAAACCTGGATCCATTATTGTATTTCATGATAGCCAAAAAGCCTGGGATCGATTGTCAATTGCACTCCCACTTGTTTTAAATTATTTTTCAAATTTGGGGTACCAAATGGAATCAATACCTTAATTACTTTTTAAAAAAAAGGCCAAGGTAGAAACCTCGGCCTGAATAATCCGTACCCTATAAAAACAAAAATGGTAAAATTTAAAATCTTTTTGCTGATGTTAAAACGTATTCATAAATCGTTTTAGTATGTAGGATACAAAAAAAGACGATTTTTACAATGATAACTTTAGTTTATGCTTTTTATTGACACACATGCACATATTTATGAGGAAACTATTTTACAAGAAATAGATCATATTGTAAAGAATGCACATTCAACAGGTATTGATAAAATTTTAATGCCTGGCATTGACAGTACTGTCATACAAAATATGTTGGATGTTGAAAGTAAATACCCAACAAAGTGTATGGCAATGATGGGCTTACATCCTTGTTATGTAAAAGAAAATGTGGAGCAAGAATTGTCCATCGTGGAACAATGGTTATCCAAAAGAAAATTTGTAGCCATAGGGGAAATTGGATTGGATTTTTATTGGGATAAAACTTTTGCACATCAGCAATACCAGGCTTTTGAAATACAAATGCAATGGGCTATAGCGTATAATATGCCCATTGTGATTCACACTAGGAATGCAATGGGTGAAACAATTGAAGCGGTTAAGCCCTTTGTGAAAAAAGGATTAAGAGGTGCATTTCATTGTTTTAGTGGTAGCTATGAATCAGCAAAACAAATTGTTGACATGGGTTTTTATTTAGGACTTGGTGGCGTGTTAACCTATAAAAATGCTGGAGTAGCAGAAGCAATAAAAGAGATCCCTATGGATTATTTAATTTTAGAAACAGACTCGCCTTACTTACCACCTGTTCCCTATAGAGGTAAAAGAAATGAACCTGCATTCATGATTGAAGTCGCAAAAAAATTAGCTGAAATTAAACAATTGCCATTACATGTAATTGCCAACTTGACCACTGGCAATGCAGAAAGGTTGTTTGGGATTTAGGATAAGTCAATTCCCAAATTTTATCATACATTTGCAACCCCAATAGAGAGGTGTCCGAGTGGTTGAAGGAGCACGCCTGGAAAGTGTGTATACGGCAACGTATCGAGGGTTCGAATCCCTTCCTCTCTGCAAAGCGACAGCAATCCAAAATCGTATAAGGCTTTGGAAATAGAGACTTCAATGTTCTTTAAAATGTTCATCCATCCTTTCATTGTACGCCAATGGCTCGTCTTTCCAATTTTTATTGTAAGGGACAAACATGGCAATCCATATTGACCTTGATAATCGCATAAAAATGGGCTGTAACAAAATGACCAAGGCAATGGAACTAAATAACCAATATAAAATTCGGTTGTCATCCAAGTCAAAAGTTAAGCCTATTAATACTTTCCAAGCAACAAAACTAGCCACAAAATAAGCAACTGTTAAAGCATAACTTACATAACCTGTGCCTACATAAAAGCCCACTTCAATTTCAGTTGGTTGACCACACACCAAACAACGGTCATTCATTTTGGTGATATTGGATAAATGATAAGGATTGCTTTGGACAAATAATTTACCCTCTCTGCATCGAGGGCATTTGTTGGTTAGCATGCTAGTGAATAAATTCTTGCTCATATAGCAAAGGTAATCAATTGGCAGGATGCAAAATTTATAAATCCAAAAGCTGTTCCATTTGTATACCACGCGAACCTTTGATGAACAAAAAACGGCCTTGAAAATTTTGTGCATTCAACCAATCTTTTGCACTAAGGGCAGTTGGGAAAAAAAGATATTCATGTTGACAGTATGCAAAATCTCCTCCTACTAATATTACTTTTTCCCAATTGTATTGCATCAATAATGTAATTATTTGTTGATGTGCTGAAATACTGGTATCACCTAATTCTTTCATACCACCGATGCAAACTATTTTGTGTGAAACATTGAGTTTAGCAAAATTTTCGATAGCTACTTCCATACTACTGGGATTGGCATTGTAGGCATCTAAAATAACATCATTGCCTTTCCATTTCATTAATTGAGATCTACTATTGGTAGGGGTATATAATTCAATTGCATTTTTAATTTTTTCAGCTGGCACATTGAAATACATACCAACGCTCACTGCCGCTAAAATATTAGGTAAATTATATTCGCCTACCAATTGTGTTTGTAGGGTTTCAATTTCAAAACCTTTTGTAAACCTTACTTGTAAGCATCCATTCACTGTATTAGCACTTGATTGTAAGGTTCCCGAATGTGTTCCATATTCAATAACCTGATGAATACCCTTACTCATGGATTGTAAATAATCATAATCGCTCATGATAAAAGCAGTCCCATTGTTTTTTCTTAAAAAATCAAACAATTCTCCCTTGCCTTTTTTTACCCCTTCTTCCGAACCAAATCCTTCCAAATGTGCTTTACCACAATTGGTAATGATTCCATAATTAGGCATTGCATAAGCACAATAACTTGCAATTTCATGCAAGTGATTGGCACCCATTTCAATAACAGCCATTTGTGCATCCAACATAATATTCAATAAGGTGAGGGGCACCCCAATGTGGTTGTTTAAATTTCCTGCTGTGGTATAAGTTTTATAGTGACTTGAAAGTACAGTACTTATTAATTCTTTTGTAGTTGTTTTCCCATTACTTCCAGTAATACCAATAAAGGGAATGGTAAACTGAGCTCGATGATGCTTCGCTAGTGCTTGTAAGGTATTTAATACATTGTCTACTTGTAAAATTCGGTCGTTAAAAGTTTCACTCTTATCAATTTCTTCATCTACGATGACATAACTTGCTCCTTGCGCTAGTGCTGACAATGCAAAACTGTTTCCATTAAAATGAGGTCCTTTTAAAGCAAAATAAAGAGCGCCTGCTGATAATTTTCTAGTATCTGTAATAACCCTTGGATATTGTTTGTAAAGTGCGTATAAAAATGAAATGGAAGGAAGGTTCATTTACATTGTTTTAAGGATGAAGGGCCGTAAGCAAACAAGTGGCCATCGCAACCAACCCTTCTTGCCTTCCCGTAAACCCCATTGTTTCAGTAGTGGTTGCTTTAATAGAAACATCTTTATTGCCAATTTTTAAAATGTCCGCTATGCAGTTTTGCATTTCATTGACATAAGGTTTAATTTTTGGAGCTTCTAAGCAAAGGGTAGCGTCAATATTTACAATTTTGTATCCTTCGGCTGTAATTAAATCAAAGGTACGGGCAAGCAATAGCTTACTGTCAATGTTTTTATAACTGTTGTCTGTGTCAGGGAAATGGGTGCCAATGTCACCTAGACTTAAAGCACCTAACAATGCATCACATATGGCATGAAGCAACACATCGGCGTCACTATGCCCTAAAGCACCTTTTGAATGCGGTATTTTAATCCCCCCAATCCACAAGTCCCTGCCTTCAACCAATTGGTGAAAATCAATCCCGCTACCAATGCGTAATCTCATGAACTTATTTTTTAAATAATCTTTTGTACCAAGGGACAGCTTTGTCCGTCACATTGCTAGCGGCATCATAACCAAAAGCGGAAGAGACGCACCTAAATCCAATGGTGCTACTTGATTTGTTCTGGTCTAAAAATCGACGTGTGCCGGGATTCAACCAATAAGGTCGATCTTTCCAACTTCCACCTTTATACACCCTTGATTTGTTTGAAATAAGGGTATTAACACCTGTTTCATATTGAACAAGGCTTTCTTCATCCCCATCCATTGTGCTGTCTCCACGGTAAGGATTGAAATCTTCCATATCATCAGCGCTTAATGGTCTGTAAAGATCAGCCACCCACTCATTCACATTACCACTTAAATTATAAATTCCAATTCTACTTGGGGTAAAGCTGTAAACTTTACTTGGCATACCAGCGCCGTCATTTGCATATCCAATCATACCCATATAATCTCCTTGTCCATTTTTAAAATTGGCAGTAAACATTCCTTGATTAGATTTTTTAGATGACCTAAGGGCATCATTTCCATTACTACTCCAAGGAAATGGTGAGTCTGATTGGGATACACTGGCATTAGGATGCGATGAATTAGCCCCAGCTTTAGGGTTCTTAAAATTAGAGATGTAATTTTTTGAACTAGATACTTTCGCAGCATATTCCCATTCTGCTTCAGTAGGTAATCTGAAATCAGGAACCATGATGAATTCTTCACCTGACCTAATGAGCCTAGTTGTTGCTTTGGAAGTCGAATCAAATAGTCGGTCCCTGCCTGCAATTTTGCCTACATACCTTTGTTTTGAATTGATAATACCATAGTAAATAAGGGTCTTTTCATTGGCCCTATCTGTTTTCCATCTACAATATTTATTGGCTTGCTCCCAGCTTACGCCCACAACTGGATAATCATTGTATGCTTTTGCTCTAAAATACCCTTGAATCATTGGCTCGTTGTATGCCAGTGGGGTTTTCCACACCAATGTATCAGGCAATGCTTCAATAGCTAAATCACGAAATTGGCTAGAATCTTTTGCTAAATTTTCTAACCAGTGCGTATAATCTCTATATTTTTTGTTACTCACTTCGTATATATCCATACGAAAAGAACTAACCGTTTTTCTACGCAAAGTATTATTCCATTGTCTCATCTCGTTTTCTTCCGTGTTCATTCCCATTGCAAAAGTGCCTCCTCTAACCAATACAGTTCCTTCGTAAGGGTCATTTTTTCCAGCGATCATTTGAATCGAATTTGCAGGCTTGTTTTCTAATGTTGCGAATAAGGTAGGACCTAACAATAATATCGCTAAAAACATCAAAATACTGTTAATAAAATTCATATAAAATATTTAGGCTAATCAGGGTTAAATAGTGTTGCGAATATACTTTGTTTTTACTTATTTAACGAGGCCAATTGTATATTCTTATGTAGTTAATAACCTAAATTTAGGGTATGAATAAGCGGTTCCTACTAAATTTATGCTTTATTTTAACATTTCCTTTTTGGGTAAAAGCACAAAATAGCCCTCTGTCCGTGGGAAAATGGGCTAAAATAGGTGCTACCAAGCAAGGGATTTACAAATTGTCAGGCGTACAATTAAGGAGTCTTGGGTTTAATTTGCCGGTTCCCACCAATCAACTTCAACTTTTTAGCTTTGATGTATCCAATTTAAATGACCAGGTTCCCTCAAATCCTCCACTAGGTTTTGTAGAAAACGCCCTTAAGGTAATAGATGGGGGAGATGGTCAAATAAACGAGAATGATTATATCTTATTTTACAATCAAGGTCCTGTTATTTGGAAATTTGATCCTGTTTTAAATCGTAAAGTGCACTTAAATTACACACACACCGATACCCTCTTTTATTTTTTAACGATTGGTCAAAATGGAAAAAGAATTGCTACCAACAATCTACAAGTCAACGGAAATTTTGTGAAGGATTTATTTTCACAGCATTTGCTGTATGAAAAAGACAGTGTCTCTTTGTTAAATAGTGGTAAGAAATTATTTGGTCCACCGATGGGACAGGGTATTGGTAAGCAACCCCAATTGACTTGCTCTTTTTCAACGCAAGGGATGAATGCACAAAGTGAATTAACAGCGTATATGCAAGTTGCTTCAACAAGTTATCAAGTAAATGGGCAGTTTAATTTTTTATTGAATGATCAATATTTACATACCACTTTTTTGCCTCCGGTTTCTGGAATGTTATTTGATGACATTGCCTCAGAAAAAAAAGACAATTTCCTCCTTAGTAATCAATCTATTTGGCCCAATCTATCTACGCTAAAAATTGGCTATACTTCTTCGAATCCATCAGCAACTGGATGGATTGATTTTGTTGAAATTAATATAAAGAGGCCTATTGGTTTTTGGCAGGATAGTACCTTAGCTTTTAGCATAGAAGACGAATTATCGAGTGGTAAGATTGCCAATTGTAGCATTCAAAATATGGATACCACTACCCTTATTTGGGATGTCACCAACGAACAAAATCCACAAGAAATAAAATGGACTGTTGATGCCAATGGGGTTGGAAGTTTTTTGCAGGCAATGGATACGGTGGCTACTTTTTTTGGCGTTAAACAAAATGCTTTTGAATTGCCCTTTTTATTAGGCCCAATTGCCAATCAAAACACACTTCAATACAAAAATGGTGTTGATTATGTAATTATTACGGCTCCTTCATACTTAAGTGCAGCCAATCGGTATCAACAATTTCAAGTTTCAAAATTTGGCAGAAAAGCAATTGTAGTCAATGTAAAAGAATTGTACAATGATTTTTCAGGTGGACAAGTAAGCCCCATAGCCATTCGTAATTATTTAAAATATATAAGCAACTATGCGATACAAAATAAAGTGAGTGGACCTAGCTATTTATTATTGTTGGGAATAGGCAATTTTAATGCAAGGAGCATCAACCCAAACAATGAATTACCCACTTATGAAAGTGAAAATGCGACTTCTATACTAACAAGCTTTACTTCAGATGATTTTTTTTCAATTTTAACAGACAATGATGATATTAATAACTATAATGCTGTCAAAAATTTGTCCTTGAGTGTGGGGCGCATTCCTGCAAGGTCAGCAAAGGAAGCCGATACGCTTATTCAAAAATTGATCAATTACCAGAACAATAATATTGGAGGGTTATGGGAAAATAAAATTACATGGGTGGCAGATGATGCTGATTACAATTTACATTTACAAGATGCTGAATCCATTATTGGAAATTTGCAAGCAAAAGAGGCACACTGGGATCATCAAAAAATTTACCTTGATTTATTTTCAGCAGTGAGTTCACCAACCGGGAACACATATCCTTTGGCATTCAATGCCATTCAACAAGCTATTCAGGAAGGGAGTTTGCTTTTAAATTATACAGGACATGGAAATTACCTTCGATTAGCGGAGGAGGCAGTTATTTCACAAGCACAATTTGACTTATGGAATAATGCAAGCAAATTGCCTTTGATGGTAACAGCTTCCTGTAATTTTGCTCCTTTTGATCAACCTAATTTGCCCGCAATTGCATGGGATGCATTGATGAAAAGTAGCAATGGAATTATTGGACTCGTAGCAGCCAATAGATTGGTATTTGCTTATAGTAACAAACAAATGAATGATTTATTTATCCAGCAATTGTTGGTCAAAAATAAAATGGGCAAATACAATACAATTGGAGAAGCGTTACAGTTGGCAAAGCAACTTAATTGGACACAAGGAGGTGATCGGCTAAACGACTTGAAATTTAATTTAATGGGGGACCCAGCAATGCTTTTAAACTTACCAAATATGGATTTGGTCATCTATTCACTTAATGATAAATCTTATAAAAGAAAAGATACTTTATTATCCGGCAATAAATATACCATTCAAGGGGCTGTGGTTAAAAATGGGGTTGTACAAGCCGGTTACTCAGGTCAATTGGCAATTGTTATTTACGATGCCACAAAAATAAAAAAAACGCTTGCAAATGTGCCAACAAGTATGTCGGTACCTGTCACAGTACAAGAGAATGTTTTGTTTAAGGGGCGTGCAAGTGTTACAAATGGAATGTTTAAAATTGATTTTTTGTTGCCCCTTCAAATGACAACGCCAACCTGCCCTTTAAAAATTGTAATGGCAACCACAGATACCAATAAGGTAGCGGTGGCAATTTTGGATTCTATTTATGTAAAGTATTCCTCGAATGTCCATTCAAACGATACGACGGGTCCTTCCATCAATGCTTTTTTGAATGAACCCCTTTTTAAACAAGGAGGTTGGGCAATACCCAATTCAACCCTGTATATGCATTTAGTGGACAGTTCGGGCATTCAAACTTCGGGGAATGCACTGGGCCAGGATTTAGTGGTCTACATAGATCAAAATCCTGTTCCTATTGTACTCAATAATTATTTTATTGCCAGTGTTGATTCCTATACGACTGGCGATGTAATGTATGCACTCCCTACTTTATCGGAAGGGCTGCACAAATGCGTCGTGAAAGCATGGGATTTGTTGGGGAATAGCAATTCAACTTCAATGACTTTTGAGGTACCTGCTGCACAACCATTGCGTTTCAAAAATCCAATAAATTATCCCAATCCATTTACCAATAAGTCAAGGTTTAGTTTTGAAACAAATAAGTTGGATAATAAGGAAACCTATAGCTTTGAAATCATAGATTTAGCAGGAAATATTTTATACCAAAATAACAATCCAATTACCATTGGCAATAGGGTTTATTTTGATTGGAATGCGCAGACTTTATCAGGTTTGAGCATTGGCCATGGTACTTATTGGTATAGATTTATAATAAATTCTAATAACCAAACATATTCTTTGACAAATAACTGTATTAAATTATAGAGAGTGGTATTTTTTTTTTAACTTCAATTTTTTATAACTCCAACGCATGCATAAAAATTTTCAAAGCGGTAAAAAACTCATTCTGTTGATTTGTTTTTTTACGATGTTCATTTGCAGTCAAGCACAAACAACATTGAAATTACAAAGCACAGCGGTTCCTTTTATGATGATTTCTCCAGATGCACGTTCGGGGGGAATGGGAAATCTTTCTTTGGGAATGACACCTGAAGCCAATGACTTATTTGGGAACACCGCTAAATTACCTTACTTAAATGAACGCCAAGGATTTTTAATAAACTATACGCCTTGGTTAAAAGATTTAGGATTAAGTGATGTATACCTTGCGAGTGCAGGTTATTACAAAAAGCTTTCTGACCAAAGTGCCCTAAATACTTCTTTGCGTTTTTTTAGTTTGGGTAATATTGATTTTACAGACGAATCTGGTTTAACAACTTTACCTTCCCAACGACCTTCTGAATTTAGTTATGACATTGGGTACAGCCTCTTGTTGACGGATAAATTAAGTTTAGGTGCTACCTTAAGGTATATTTATTCTAAATTGGTTCAGGGCTCTTTTGGTACATCTGCTATAAATTATAAAGCAGGAAGTACTGCTGCTGCTGACATCTCACTATTTTACAAACAAAAAGAAGATTTGAGTGGTTTTCATGCAGGGTTGCTTTTATCAAACCTCGGAGGTAAAATAAGTTATTCTAATGAAACAAAAAATAAGTATTTTATTCCAGCAAATATTGGCATAGGCGTTGGATATTTAAATAAGTTTGATGTTGACAATTCAATTGAATTTGGGGTGGATATAAACAGGTTAATGGTTCCAGCCAACCCAGACAATACAAATTCGGCTTCCGTTAATCAGTATTTTACACAATCTGTCATTAATAGTTATTTTAATTCTTTTTCAAATCAATATGGGATGCCTTTTTCTGAATCTTTAAAAGCTTCTGTTGGGCTTGAATATAATTATACCAATAAGTTTTTTTTAAGAGGAGGTTATTTTATGGATAACAATAAGAATTTAGGCAATATGCAATATTTTACCTTAGGCACTAGCTTTCAATATGAACAGTCAAAGTTTAACATAAGTTATTTAGTCCCTTCAGGGGGAGGACTCACCAAAAATCCGTTGTCGAATACCCTAAGATTTGGTAGCATCTTCTTTTTTTAATAATAGCTTGTTAATTTAAGGATACAAGCGCATTATTCTTACAGATTTGCCTAAATTTGATGCTTATGTTAGCATCCATACAAATTGTAAATAAGAGCCATCATCCATTGCCCACTTACGCAACTGCTGGAGCTTCTGGCATGGATATCAGAGCCTATCTAACAGCACCCATATCATTAGCGCCAATGGAAAGAGCCTTGATACCAACTGGGCTACACATAGCAATTCCTGAAAATTGGGAGGCACAAATAAGACCAAGGAGTGGCTTGGCGATCAAACAAGGGTTAACCTGCTTAAATGCTCCTGGGACCATCGATGCTGACTACAGAGGAGAAATCAAGGTAATCCTTATTAATTTATCAACTGAAATGCAAACCATTCAAGATGGGGATAGAATTGCACAACTTGTATTTCAGCAAATTGAAAAAGCAGCGTGGCAATTGGTACAAGAATCCTCATTACCTGATACCGAAAGGGGCAACGGTGGCTTTGGGCATACAGGTAAACAATAAACTAAAGTACAATGAACGCAAAACACTTCTTTATTTTACTCATTATTTTTGTACTTGCTGCATGTGCTACTTCCAGAAAAGTGCAAGTCATCCAAAATGCGTTATCAAAAAAAGATACGACGGCTTATCAAATAATAGCAGAAAAAACGAGTGTAGATTCTAGCCAAATAGTCAAAGATATTATAGAGAAAATTGCCAATACGAAGTTTACTTTTAATACCATGAATGCTAAGGTGAAATTGGTTTATGAAACAGTCAATAACACGGATGCTTTTATTGCAAACATAAGTATTGATAAAGGCAAGTCAATTTTTATTACGGTGAGGGGCACAATGGGTGTGATAGGACTTAAAGCAATCATCACAAAGGATAGTATTGTATTATTTTATCCATTAAATAAAAAAGTAGAATTACGTCCAATGTCCTACATACAAGAGTTGGTAAAAATTCCTTTTACCTACAATACCATCGAAGACTTAATTGTAGGCAATCCAATATTTATGGAGGCTGCTAAATTAGGCTCATACAAAATGAATAACAATAAATTACAAGTGGGCATGACGGGTACCATATTTAAAAACCTGATTACTTTGAGTGAAGACAATAGTAAGGTTTTGCATATTAAATTGGATGATATTGACATAAACCAACATCGAACTTGCGATATTACTTATTCAAATCATAACGAAGTTCTTCAAAGTCAGTTTCCACTTAACCGAGATATTGCAATTGCTGCCCAATCAAAATTGGATATCCATATGGAATTAAAGGATTATTCCTTTAATGATCCTTTAAAATATACCTTTGTGGTTCCAAAATCAGGAAAAAAAAGATAATTTTTGAAACAAAATAAATTATGATTAAAAAGGGTGCGATTTTATTTTTTTTATGCTTAGTAATGGTCATAAATACTTTTGCTCAAAATAATTTGAGTAGAGAAGAGTTGCAAAAACAAGAACAAACTTTAAGAAAAGAATTGGCAGCCTTGAACCAGCTAAAAGAGCAAATTCAGAAAAATAAAAAAAGTACATTGGCCCAAATGGCTGTTATTAAAAGTAAAATTGCAAAAAGAGAAGCATTGGTAAATAGTATCGCAAAGCAAGTTAAATTAATTGATGACGCCATTGCTTCCAATCAAAAAGACATTGAAAATTTAAACAATGAACTTAATACCCTAAAAAGTAATTACGAAAAAAGTATTGTCTTTGCCTATAAAAACAGAAGCGGCTATGAATATTTGAATTTTCTTTTTTCTGTAAATAGTTTTAATGATGCCGTAAAGCGAATAACCTATTTGAGAAGTTATCGACAAAATAGAGAAGCGCAAGCCCATGCAATAGACATGTCTCAAAAGTATTTAAATGTTAAAATTGGTCAATTAGGATCCAATAAAAAAGATCGATTAATTACATTAGGCGTTCAAAATGAACAGTTAAAAGTGTTGGTGGATGATAAAAAAGAACAGACTAAAATCATAACTCAACTCAAAGGGAAAGAGCAAGAAGTAACGGCACAACTTGTACAAAAAGAAGGTCAAAGAAAAAAAATGCAAGCTGCTTTGCTAACCATCATTAGGAGAGAAACCTTAGAAGCAGAAAAACGAGAAAAAGAGCGACTTGCAAAAGCAAAAGCTACTAATGATGCTGCCGTAAAAGGGAAGACGGAAACCAATAATAGTAAGCCTATTTCAAAAATTGGAGGCAGAGTGGGAGGGGTAGAAGGGGGGTTGACAAAAACCACTGGCGACCGTCCTTATTCAGTATTAGAGACTTCAGTTGAAGGAAGAGAGGCTTCAATTTCAATTGAAAATAGTAAGGGTACTTTGCCGTGGCCAGTTGACAAAGGAAATGTCTTTGTTCATTTTGGTGTTGAAAATATTCCGGGTACCAAGTTGAATCGGAAAAGTGATGGCATTGAATTAGCTGTTCCAAAAGGGAGTTTAGTGAAAAGTGTGGCCAATGGCATCGTAAAATATACGGGCGATATTAATGGAGACTTAACCGTTTTTGTACAACATGGTAAATATTTTTCTACCTATACGCATTTAAGTAGTATCAATGTTTCCGTGGGGCAGGAAGTAAGAGGGGGAACGACTTTAGGCAGGTCGGGTGTGAATATTGAAGGGGAAGGTTCCTTGCTTTTTATGATTAGTAATGATAAAGGGTCTTTTTTAGATCCTGAAAACTGGTTAAAAGCCAGTAGATAAGCTCAATTTTCATTTTCTCCCATTGTTTATTTATATTACAATTCTATAAACGATTGAAATGTCTAAATTTATTTTATCCTTTGATCAAGGAACCACGAGCAGTCGTGCCATTTTATTTGATCATCAAGGCCAAATACAAGGAATTGCGCAAAAAGAATTTACACAACATTTTCCAAAACCGGGATGGGTGGAGCATGATGCAATGGAAATTTGGAGCACGCAAATTGGCGTAGCAAGTGAAGCCATTAGCCATCAAAATTTATCGTTAACGGATATTGCAGCTATTGGCATTACCAATCAAAGAGAAACGACTGTGGTTTGGAATCATAAAACAGGCTTACCCATTTATAATGCAATTGTTTGGCAGGATCGAAGAACAGCTGACTATTGCGATGCATTAAAAGCACAAGGCAAGGCAGAGATGATTCAAGAAAAAACCGGCTTGGTGATTGATGCTTATTTTTCGGGTTCAAAAGTGAAGTGGATACTCGATAACGTAGCTGGTGCAAGAGATTTAGCAGCAAATGGCGATTTGTGCTTTGGTACTATTGATACTTGGTTAGTATGGAAATTGACCAATGGTAAAGTGCATGTGACAGATGCGACCAATGCTTCTAGAACCATGTTATTTAATATACACACTTTGGAATGGGACAAGGAATTATTGGAATTATTGGATATCCCGGTTTCAATTTTACCGACCGTAAAAACAAGTAGTGAAATTTATGGCTATACCAATCATTTGTTTGCCCATCATGAAGTTCCTATAGCAGGTATAGCAGGTGATCAACAAGCTGCTTTATTTGGACAAATGTGTACAGCGCCAGGTATGGTAAAAAACACCTATGGTACTGGATGTTTTATGCTCATGCATACGGGCGAAAAAGCAGTTAGCTCAAAAAATAATTTATTAACAACGATTGCGTTGCAATTGAATGGGCATACTTATTATGCTTTAGAAGGAAGTGTTTTTATTGGTGGAGCAGTTGTGCAATGGTTAAGAGATGGGCTCCATTTAATTAGGCAATCATCAGAGGTTGAAGCACTAGCAAGTCAGGTTGAAACTACCGATGGCGTGTATGTAGTTCCGGCATTTGCAGGATTGGGTGCGCCCTATTGGAATCAACATGCAAGAGGAACCATTGTAGGCATTACCAGGGGTACCTTAGCTGCGCATATAGCGAGAGCTGCATTGGAAAGTATTGCATTTCAAAGTTATGATTTACTAAAAGCAATGGAAGCAGATGCGGGAATACCTATTGCAGCGTTAAGGGTTGATGGGGGCGCTACTAATAATAATATGTTGATGCAATTTCAATCAGATATTGTAAACACAAAAGTTGTTAGACCAACCATGGTGGAAACAACTGCTTTAGGGGCAGCTTATTTAGCGGGGCTTGCAGTAGGTTTTTGGAAAGACATTGAAGAACTGCGGTTAAAATGGCAGATCGACCATGTGTTTGAGCCCATGATTACTGAATCAGATAGAACCGAAAAAATACAAGGTTGGGTGCGGGCAATTAAAGCAACCAATAATTGGTAATTAAATAATCAGTCAAATCATTTATTCATATCTACAACCATAATGTTGTAACAAAATCAAAAAAAGATGACCCCTTTTATAGCAGAATTTTTTGGAACAGCCATTGTAATTGTTATTGGTAATGGCGTAGTTGCCAATGTTGTTTTACCCAAAACAAAAGGCAATAATGCAGGTCTTTTAGCCATTGTTTTTGGTTGGATGATTGCTGTTTTTGTTGGTGTATATTGCTCCGCATCAATTAGTGGTGGGCATTTAAACCCAGCCGTTACCATTGCTTTGGCAACGGCCGGAAAATTTAGTTGGTCACTAGTGCCTGCCTATATTTTAGCCCAAATTTTTGGAGCGATGATTGGCGCAGGGTTTGTGTGGTTGTTGTATAGACCTCAATTTAATGAGGCAAAGGAAGCTTCCGATAAATTAGCCTGTTTTTCAACCGGACCCTCGATAAGAGATTTAAAACAAAACTTCTTCGTTGAAACTATCGCTACCTTTATTTTTTTATTGGGCATCTTCTTAATTAAGCCTGCAGGCATTGAAATGGGTGCGATGTCCGCCTTGCCGGTATCTTTATTAGTAGCCGGAATTGGTTTTGGACTAGGTGGTCCCACTGGCTGGGCAATTAATCCAGCCAGAGATTTAGGCCCTAGAATTATGCATTTTGTGCTTCCTATCAAGGGAAAAGGGTCCAGTGATTGGGGATATGCCCTCATTCCAGTATTGGGACCCATGCTAGGCGGAATATTAGCTGCTATTATCTACTTACAATTTTTGCAATAATGGTGTAAAATCATACCTTTGCACCCGAAACCGAAAATTATGTCAACAGCAGGTAAAATTAAACAAGTTATTGGTGCGGTAGTGGACGTGCAATTTACAAATCAAAATGCACTCCCTGAAATATACAACGCACTTGAAATCACTCGTCCAGGTGGTGAAAAATTAGTCCTTGAAGTACAACAACATTTAGGAGAAGATAGCGTTCGTGCTATTGCGATGGATGGTACCGAAGGTTTAGTAAGGGGTATGGAAGTAATTGATTTGGGTAAACCCATTTCAATGCCAATTGGAGAAGGTATCAATGGTCGTTTGTTTAATGTAACAGGAGATGCCATTGATGGTTTACCTCAATTAGACAAAACCAATGGTCGTCCTATTCACGCGAACCCTCCAAAATTTGAGGACTTAAGTACTGCATCTGAAGTTTTGTTTACAGGTATTAAAGTAATTGATTTAATTGAACCTTATGCAAAGGGCGGAAAAATTGGTTTGTTCGGTGGTGCGGGAGTAGGAAAAACAGTATTGATCCAAGAGTTAATTAACAATATCGCAAAAGGACACGGAGGTTTATCAGTGTTCGCTGGTGTAGGAGAAAGAACACGTGAGGGTAATGACTTATTACGTGAGATGATTGAAGCAGGTATCATGAAATATGGTGATGCTTTCAAACATAGTATGGAAGAAGGTGGATGGGATTTAAGCAAAGTAAACTTAGAAGAATTAAAAGAATCTAAAGCTACTTTCGTTTTCGGTCAAATGAATGAGCCTCCTGGAGCACGTGCGCGTGTTGCCTTAAGTGGTTTGACGATTGCTGAATATTTCCGTGATGGAGATGGAACTGGAAAAGGAAAAGACATTTTGTTCTTCGTAGACAATATCTTCCGCTTCACACAAGCAGGTTCTGAGGTATCAGCTTTATTAGGTCGTATGCCATCAGCGGTAGGTTACCAACCAACACTTGCCACGGAGATGGGTTTGATGCAAGAAAGAATTACTTCTACAAAAAATGGTTCTATTACTTCTGTACAAGCCGTATATGTACCTGCGGATGACTTAACGGATCCAGCCCCAGCAACTACATTTGCGCATTTGGATGCAACGACTGTATTGTCTCGTAAAATTGCCGATTTAGGTATTTATCCAGCAGTGGATCCATTGGATTCAACTTCAAGAATATTAACACCTGCTATTGTTGGTCAAGCACATTATGATACAGCCCAAAGGGTAAAAATGATTTTACAACGTTATAAAGAATTACAAGATATCATCGCCATCTTAGGGATGGATGAATTGAGTGATGAAGATAAATTAGTGGTTTCTCGTGCGCGTCGTGTACAACGTTTCTTATCTCAACCTTTCCACGTTGCGGAACAATTTACTGGATTGAAAGGTGTTTTTGTTTCTATTGAAGATACGATTCGTGGGTTTAATGCCATTATGGATGGTGAAGTAGATGCCTACCCTGAAGCAGCTTTCAACTTGGTAGGAACTTTAGAAGATGCTATTGAGAAAGGTAAGAAAATGATGGCTTAATTTATTTAAAACTGAAACATGTTATTGGAAATATTAACACCTGAGAAAAAATTATTCAGCGGCAATGTTCAAGGCGTAATTTTGCCTGGCATTGGTGGAAAATTTGAAGTGTTAGATAGACATGCCCCTTTGGTAAGTGCCCTTGGGATTGGTCAAGTCAAAGTATTGCAACAAGGAGCAGCTTCAGAAACCTATGACATACAAGGTGGTTTTGTAGAAGTAATCAATAACAAAGCTACTGTGTTAGTGGAAGGTGTTTTATCTTAGATAATAACAAAAAATTATAATTTCTAGAATCCCTTGGTGAAAAGCCGAGGGATTTTTTTTATATATTCACAAAGTGAAAAAATTTCACGACAAGAAAAAAATGAAGAAAACTTTTCCTGTTATATTTACTTTAATTGCGCTATCTATTTTGGGTATTTTATTTATCCAAATTACTTGGTTACAAGGCTTGATGATTATTTCAAAAAATCAATTATCAGATAAAATAAATCAATCCGCCATATTAGTATCAAATGAGGTAGGTAAAAAAATGAACAGCGGCCTTTCACTCCGTTTTCCAAATAGGCATAAAAGGTTAGGAGAAGAATACCATATTCATAATTTCGAAGAATCTTCTATTGCAGATATCTACAATCAAAAAGAGTTTAATGCAAGCATTGATGCAGCTTTACAAAAATATGGGATTAATGACCTCAAATATGAATTTGCGGTTACAGATAAAAAAGGAAATATTGAATTTAAAAGTTCAAAATTTGAAGATGCTTTTGTCGATGAAGTAAATACATTGCAAGTTAGGCTTCCAGTAATTCCACAAGATATTATAGAACCAGTAGGGCCATTTGAAACAATCATTTTACTTGTACCACAGGTAAAATTATATTTATTGCATTCATTGCAATGGGTGATAATGGGTGCAATTTTATTTATACTCATAGTACTAGCAGCTTTTTTTATTACCGTAAAGTCGTTACTTACCCAAAAGAAGTTAAATGAAATTAAACGAGATTTCATAAATAACATGACGCATGAATTGAAAACACCTATTGCCACAATTTCATTGGCAGTGGATGCTTTGAAAAGTCCAAAAGTTCAAGTTGATGCAGCCTCAGTTGGGTATTTCAGTACAATTATTAAGGAAGAAAATGTTCGCATGAACAAACATGTAGAAGTTATTTTACAAGCAGCTCAATTAGAAAAAAAAGAGTATCAATTAAACAAGCACCCTTTTGATATTCACGATATGCTATTTGGCGTTTTGGATAGTTTTAAATTACAATTAGATGCAAAGCCATCGCAAATTCATACCAATTTTGATGCCGATCCCTCTGAAATTGAAGCAGATGAAGAATACATGTTGCATGTGTTTTCAAATTTAATTGATAATGCTATTAAATATTCTAAAGAAACAATTGATATCACCATTACAACCTTAACACTTCCTGCTGAAATTCAAATTATCATTGAGGACAAGGGAATTGGCATGAGCGCAGACACAGCAAAACATATTTTTGAAAAATTTTATCGAGCACATACAGGTAATGTTCATAACGTGAAAGGTTTTGGACTGGGAATGAGCTATGTAAAGTGGGCAATAGATATTCACAAAGGGAAAATAAAAGTAGAAAGTGAAGAAGGGGTGGGTACAAAAATGATCATCACTTTACCTGTTGCTTAATCCAAAATAAGCATCCATCGCCATAGCTTAAAAAACGATATTGGTTATCTAGTGCATGCATATATATCTCTCTCCATTTATCCCCTGTAATAGCCGCAATCAGCAACAATAATGTTGATTTAGGTTGGTGAAAATTGGTTACCAAAGCATCACATATTTTAAAAGAGTAGCTAGGAGTAATGATCAACTGAGTCTTGGTAATGAGGCGTGTGCAATGATGTGTATGTAAAAGATTTATGAGTGTTTTTAATGCATCTTGAACAGGAATACTTAGATCCAATAATTCATAGGCCTCCCATTGTGCTAAATGTAAATCCGAAAGTTGAATTACTTTGTTTTTTTGTTGATCGTAAACAGTTGCTTTAACGCCAAGCCAATATAAAGTTTCCAGCGTACGCAAACTAGTTGTGCCAACAGCAATGATGGGATTTTTTATTTCACATATCTTATAAAATAAGTCTTCAATGATATCGAGGTTTACTTCTATAAATTCTGCATGCATGTCATGTGCATCAATGGTTGCCGCTTTTACAGGCATAAAAGTTCCTGCACCTACATGCAAAGTCACAAATTGTTGATGAATTCCTTTTTGTTGTAAACGATCAAAAATTTGTTGATTAAAATGTAAGCCAGCGGTAGGTGCTGCAACAGAGCCTTCCTCAACGGCATAGGTAGTTTGATATCGATCTTTGTCTTCCTCGTTCGCACTTCGTTGAATATAAGGGGGAAGTGGAATTTGTCCAACATTGTTTAGTATTTCTGAAAAAACCAATTCAGTAGCATTCCAACTAAATTCAATCGTAAATTTTCCTGCTTCCTGTTTTATTTTGCGTGCACTTATAAGAACCGTTTTTTGGTTAATGATTATTTCTTTGGTTAAAATTGCTTCCTTCCATTTTTTTGCACCACCAACCAAGCAAATCCATTCAACTTTCTCTTTTGCCTGCATGGCAAGTAATACGGGCGTGTATTTTTCAGAGGGCTCCAAGCAAAAAATCTCAATAGCACTTTGTTTACTATCCGCAGCACTGTTAAATTTTTCAAACAAAATTCTTGCAGCGATTACTTTGCTATTGTTAAAAAATAACGTAGCGTTGGCAGGAATAAAGTTTGCTATATGGGCATAAGTGCTTTCTGCTTGTATCTCACCATCCCACACCAATAATTTGCTAGCAGACCTACCTACGGCAGGGGTAAAAGCAATTTGGGCAGGTAGAAGTGGATAATCAAAATCATCAATAGCGTAGGAAGGTTTCATGAACATATTGCAAAGGTACATTTAGCGTAAAAGATGGCCTAATTCCTAAGTTATAAACCTTATAGATGAGGTTATCCACATCATTTAACATAGAATTTTCGTGAAATTTAGCAAAATTGAACTAAAACCTATGCTAGTGCTTGCTTTCAGCTTGGTTCATTTCTTGTGGAAAACTAGAAAGGCTAATTTTGCAATTAAAAGTGGGAAAAAGTGTTATTTTGTGTTAACAAGTGGTAAAAATATAATTAATTATTCACAATGACAGGCTTTCACGGAGAATATCAATCAACTATCGACGCTAAAGGGCGTTTCCTGGTTCCCGGCAGTTTGAAAAAACAGTTGGCCGAAGGGGAAACGCGTTTTATTGTGAGTAGGGGTTTTGAGAAGTGTTTGACACTTTATCCATTGAATAGCTGGCAAAAGATATTAGACAAGATTAGTCAATTAAATGACTTCGATCCTAAAGTACGTCAGTTTAGGCGTCAATTTTTAGGGGGCGCAACCGAGGTTGAAATGGATAGTGCTGGACGTTTACTATTACCACCAACTTTAAGAGAATTTGCTTTGCCGGGCAAAGAAATTGTGTTGGCTGCTGCTTTAGATCGTTTTGAAATTTGGGATGCAAATTCCTATAAACAGCTCTTTGAAGATTTCTCTGCAGATGAATTTAGTAATCTGGCACAAGAGGTAATGTCAGGTGTTAACAAAAAAGATTAAGGAAAAGTGATTACCAACCCTACATCCAACATTCCGCAATCTGAATATCATATCCCTGTCTTATTTCATGAATCAATTGAACAACTTAAGATTCTACCCAATGGGATTTATGTAGATGCAACATTTGGAGGTGGTGGACATAGTCGTGGTATCTTGTCAAAATTAGGACCAACAGGTCGCTTAATTGCTTTTGATCAAGATGCAGATGCTAAGCATAATATACCAATTGATGATCGTCTTTTATTTGTGCCAGAAAATTTCAGGTACCTGCATCGGTTTTTAAGATTGCACAAAATTGACCAAGTGGATGGAGTACTTGCAGACTTGGGGGTAAGTAGTCATCAGTTTGACGAAGGTTCAAGAGGTTTTTCTACACGCTTTGATGGACCATTTGATATGAGAATGGATCAGCGACAAGATAAAACTGCTGCGCAAGTCATTGAAAACCTAGATGAAACAGCTTTGCATAAAATGTTTGAACAGTATGGTGAAGTAACGAATTCGAAAACTTTAGCCAAACATATTGTTGAAAATCGCAAACATGTTAAAATGAAAACGGTACAAGATTTTAAAAACCTAATTGCTCCTGTAGTCAAAGGAAATCCGAATAAATATTGGGCGCAAGTTTTTCAAGCCATTCGAATTGAAGTAAATGAAGAGATGGAAGTATTGAATGAGTTTCTTACGCAATTGCCAATGGTCATGAAGCCAGGTGGTCGTGCAGTAATCATTACTTTTCACTCAATTGAAGACCGCTTAGTGAAGAATGCTTTTAAAGTTGCCCCAGATGAAGAAAATAAAAACAATCCATTTCTCTCCAATCCAAGAGAAGTGATTTGGAAGATCATTACTAAAAAACCTGTAATGGCTTCTGAAATTGAGATGAAACAAAACAATCGAAGCAGAAGTGCAAAGTTGCGCGCTGCTGAAAGAGTATAAATTGTATGTCCGCACCCGAAAAACAAACCACAAAGAATGCATTCAAAAACATTCTTAACTATCAATGGATTGTAGACAACATTCCATTCTTCCTTTTCTTGGCATTCATTGCTATTCTTTATATAGCAAACGGGCATCTTGCCGACAAAACGGTAAGACAAATTAATGCTTCTCAAAAACAAATCAAGGAATTGCAATATGAATACAAAACCATTAAAGCGGATTTGATGCGTCGTAATCTTTCTGTTGAAATTGAAAAAGCAATGGAACCATACGGACTTGTCGCGGCAAAAGAAATGCCTATACGCATTGCAATTGAAAAACGAATAATAACAAAACAAGTGACTTCAAAGTAATGGATGTAAAACGTGACATATTATGGAGGGTGTATTTAAGCTATATTTTGGTAGTGCTTGTATGTGCTGCCATCATTGGAAAAGCATTTTATATTCAACAAATTCAAGGTGCATATTGGAAAGGTTTAAGTGATAGTTTACACCAAAAAATTATATCTATACCCGCGGCACGTGGTACTATTTATAGTGATGATGGTCAAATGTTAAGTACCAATATGCCCGCATTTGACATTTTTATTGACTTTAGAGTTGCGCCTTTGCATGAAAAAAACAACAAACTATTTAATGAAAAAATTGACTCAGTTTGTGATTCATTATCTTTTTTATTTAAAGATAAAAGCCCTTTAGCCTATAAAGCAGAATTGTCCAGTGCATTTGATGCAAATAATGGCAATTATGAGTTTAAGAAAAAAATTGATTATCATCAGTATCTAAAACTTACCAATTTCCCATTATTTAAATTAGGAAGGTATAAAAGTGGTTTAATTGCTATTGAAAGAAATACTAGATTAAATCCTTTTGGAAATATTGGTTATCGTACGATTGGCTTGGCAAGGGATGAAAATAAAGTGGGATTAGAAAGTGCCTATGATACTGTTTTGGCTGGCCAAGATGGACGACAATTAGTAAGGGCTATTGCAGGTGGGGTTACGGTTCCAGTTCAAGAAGGCGAGTTTGTGGTAGCACCTGAAACAGGAAAAGATATTGTCAGCAATATAGATGTCTTTATTCAACAGGTTACGGAAAATGCTTTGAATAAAATGATGATAAGTAACGCTGCTGAAAAAGGAGTAGCCATCGTAATGGAAGTGAAGACAGGAAAAATAAAGGCAATCGCGAATTTGGGTAAAGTGGGTGAAGGAAAATATGCGGAGATTTTAAATTATGCAACCGAAGTGAGAGAGCCTGGTTCAACTTTCAAATTAGTAACGCTATTGTCTGCATTAGAACAAGGCGCAAAGTTAACGGATAGAATAAATTTGGAAGGCGGTTTATGGAATTATGGGGGCAAAACAGTCAAAGATGCAGAACAAAATGGGAAACATGATGCATCTGTTTTGGAGGCATTTGAAGAGAGCTCAAATGTAGGTATGGCGAAATTAGCAATTAAATATTTTGTACCTAATCCTGCAAGTTATTATCAACAGCTTTCTAAATTAAGAATGGATTCTGTTTCTGGTATTGATTTAAAGAATGAAGGAAAGCCTCAAATAACGAAACCAGGAAGTAAGTTGTGGGCTGCAACAACGCTGCCTTGGATGGCTTTTGGTTATAATATTGGCGTTGCGCCCATACAAACCATTACGCTATATAATTCCATTGCGAATAATGGTGTTATGATGCGGCCTTATTTGGTAAATGCAATTAAGGAAGAAGGCATCACAATTAAGACAATCGAACCAAAAGCATATCCTTGGAAAGTGGCTTCTCCATCTACTTTGCAATCTTTGAAAATTGCTTTAGAAGGAGTTTGCACAAAGGGAACTGCAAAAAATTTATTTGCAAATAGTTTATACAAAGTGGCAGGAAAAACAGGCACTGCCTTGGTTTCAAATGGAACAAAATTTTATTCAGAAAATATTTTTCAGTCTTCATTTGTTGGTTATTTTCCTGCTGATAATCCACAATACACAATTGCTGTAATTATTATAAATCATCCTAATAGTCTTAAACACTTTGGTGCTGTTGTCGCAGGGCCAGTTTGGAAAGAAATTGCGGACAGACTGTATTCAACGTATATTAAAAATAAGTTAGAAATCTTGCCTAGTTCTTCAATAAAAGATAGTCAATTGTTTCAGTATGCTATATCAAATATTGCATTTAAAACAATTGTAAAAAATTTATCAATCCCATATGTTGATTCTACCCAATCAAGGGATTGGATAAATGTGCAAGGGGCAGGCCTAAATGTAAAAGCAACACCTCAATTATTTACTGATAGTACGATGCCGAATATGTTGGGTTTGAAATTGCAAGATGCTTTATGGTTGTGTGAAAAGAAAGGTTTACAAGTAAGATGTGTTGGAAAAGGAAAAGTTATAGGTCAAAGCATTGTACAGGGTCAGGTCATTACCAGAGGACAACAAATTCAAATCCAATTGAACGAATGAAAACTTTACAATCAATATTATTTGGCGTAGCACTTAGAGAAGTTGTAGGGACAACCAACCTGCAGGTAAGTGATCTTCAAATTGATTCAAGGAAGGTGACCAATAATGCTGTATTTGTTGCCATTAAAGGAGTTCAAGTTGATGGGCACAATTTTATAGCCACCTCTATTCAAAATGGAGCTAAGGTAATCGTTTGTGAAACATTGCCAACAACTATTAATAAGGAGATAACGTATATAATGGTAGAAAATGCCCAAGTAGCATTGGCCATCATGGCAGATCAATTTTATGATCAACCTTCTGCCAAAGTTAAATTAGTGGGTGTAACAGGAACCAATGGGAAAACGACAGTGGCAACTTTATTGTATACATTATTTTCAAAATTGGGTTATCAGTGTGGCTTGATTAGTACAATTGAAAATAGAATTGGTGATACAATCATTCCTTCAACACATACTACACCTGATGCGATACAGTTGAATGCTTTGTTGGCTAAAATGGTACAAGAAAAATGTACACATGTATTTATGGAATGTAGTAGTCATGCAATTCATCAACACCGCATAGATGGTATTCAATTTGTAGGGGCAGCCTTTACCAATATTACACATGATCATTTGGATTATCATTTAAATTTTGAAGCTTACTTGGCAGTAAAAAAATCATTCTTCGATCATTTGCCAGCAACCGCCTTTGCCTTAACCAATTTAGATGATAAAAATGGTGCAAATATGTTATTGGATACCAAGGCAAAAAAAATAACGTATGCCTTGCATGCGCCTGCAAATTATAAAGGAAAAATACTAGAAAACCAATTGACTGGATTGGTGATGTCGGTAAATGAAGTCGAAGTGCATTGTCGATTAATTGGCACATTTAATGCCTATAATTTTTTAGCAGTATATGGAGTTGCCATGCAACTAGGAGAAGAATCAGAAAATGTATTAATTGCCTTGAGTGCTTTGACAGGTGCCGAAGGGAGGTTTGATTACATGATTAGTGAGACGAATATTATGGGCATTGTGGATTATGCACACACCCCAGATGCGCTTGAAAATGTATTAAATACAATTGCAAAATTGAGGAAGGGGAATGAATCGGTTATAACGGTTGTTGGTTGTGGTGGAGATAGGGACAAAACTAAGCGTCCAATCATGGCTCAAGTAGCATGTGATTTAAGTACGCAAGTCATTTTAACGAGTGACAATCCAAGATCTGAAGATCCTGATGCGATATTAAGGGATATGGAACAAGGTTTAACAAGCGCTGCAAAAAGAAAGTATATCAAAATTGTGGATCGTAAAGAAGCTATCAAAGCTGCAATAAGTTTTGCAAAAGCAGGGGATATCATATTGGTTGCAGGAAAGGGGCATGAAAAATACCAGGAAATAAATGGTATAAAATCTCATTTTGATGACAAGGAACAATTGCAAAATACATTTAAAGAATTCTTAAAATAATCCAATGCTTTACCATTTATTTTCATTTTTAGACAAACACTTTAATATTCCTGGTTTAGGGGTATTTCAATTTTTAACTTCACGCATTGCCATGTCAATATTGTTGTCATTATTTATTGCAACTGTATTTGGTAAGAAAATGATTCTGTTCTTGCAAAAAAAACAAATTGGGGAAACAGTTAGAGAGCTTGGTCTTGCTGGTGAGCAACAAAAAAAAGGAACCCCTACGATGGGAGGTATCATTATTTTGTTAAGTATATTAATACCTACCTTACTATTTGCAAATTTGGATAAAGTATATATTCGACTCATGATTCTTTGTACTGTATGGTTAGGTATGATTGGATTTTTTGATGACTATTTTAAAATTAAAGCAAGAAGAGCAGCTCAAAATAAAGGAGAGACCTATAAAAAACAAAATAGCGATGGATTAGCAGGTATATCTAAAATAATTGGACAAGTAGGTTTAGGCATTATTATTGGCGTTACACTTTATTTTAGCAATGCAGTAACGGTTGAACGAGAAATTGTTCCTAATAGCATGATGACAACTAGTTTACAAAAAGGGGAACGAATAGCTAAAGATTCCAATATTGTTATTAGGACACTTAATGGGATAGAAAGAAAATTTGTAAAAGTTAAGACCCCCATTACGACAATCCCTTTTGTAAAAAATCATGAATTTAATTATGCAAAATTGGTTAGTTGGATCGGACCAGGTGCCGAAAAATTTACCTGGATTGTGTATATACTTGTTGTAACCTTTATTATCACAGCTGTTTCAAATGGGGCAAATATTACGGATGGTTTAGATGGGTTAGCAGCTGGCGTAAGCGCTATCATTGGTGCAGCATTAGGCATTTTTGTGTACGTAAGTGGTAATTATGTTTTTGCTGATTATTTAAACGTCATGTACATTCCCAACTTAGGGGAGCTTTCAATTTTTGTGGGTGCATTTGTGGGAGGTTGTATTGGGTTTTTATGGTACAACGCATACCCTGCTCAAGTATTTATGGGAGATACGGGAAGTTTAGCTTTAGGAGGCATTATTGCATCTTTAGCCATCATAGTACGTAAAGAATTAATGATTCCAATATTTTGTGGTGTTTTCTTGGTTGAAAATTTAAGTGTAATTATTCAAGTGGGTTATTTTAAATATACGAAGAAAAAGTTTGGCGAAGGGCGCCGTGTTTTTTTAATGAGTCCATTACACCATCATTATCAAAAGAAAGGGTTTCATGAAAGTAAGATTGCAGTTCGATTTTGGATCATTACCATATTATTAGTGGTTGCATCAATTTTAACTTTAAAAACGCGATAGCTATGGCAAAAAAAATAGTCATATTGGGTGCAGGGGAAAGTGGAATTGGTACTGCTTTATTGGCGAAGCAAAAAGGCTATGATGTTTTTGTTACGGATAGCAATGCTTTAAAATTAAATTACCAAAAAGAGTTGGAGGAAAATGAAATAGAATTTGAATCAGGCTCACATAATATGGAGAGAATTCTTGCTGCAGACGAAGTGATGAAAAGCCCTGGCATACCTGACAAGAATGATTTAGTGAAAATGATTCGAGCAAAAGAAATTCCAATTATAAGCGAAATTGAATTTGCCTATCGTTATAAAGGCAATGCAAAAATTGCAGCCATAACAGGAAGTAACGGAAAAACAACGACCACTTCTTTGTTATTTTATATTTGCCAAGTTGCAGAGAAAGATGCCGCTATTGTAGGTAATATTGGATTTTCTTTTGCCAGGCAAATTGCACAAGATCCTAAATCATTATACATTATTGAAGTAAGTTCATTTCAGTTGGATGACATAAAACTATTTCGTCCAGACATTGCTATTTTATTAAATATTACAGAAGACCACTTAGATAGGTACAATTATGAATTTGAGCGATATGTAAAGAGTAAATTCAGAATTATGGAGAATCAAACTGCTTCAGATTGCTTTATTTACTGCATTGATGACGACATAATTGTAAAACATTTAGCACTACTAACTTATAATACTAACCCATTACCATTTTCTATGAAACAAGAATTAAAAAAAGGAGGCTACATCAAAAACGAACAAATGATGTTAAAAATCCAAGAAGAACGCGTTACAATGAGCATTTATGACTTTGCTTTAAAGGGGAAGCATAATGCTTATAATACAATGGCAGCAAGTATTGCAGCAACTACATTGGGAATTAGAAAGGAAAAAATTCGGGAAGCTGTAAGTAATTTCCATAACCTTGAGCATAGGATGGAATTTGTTGCAACAGTTAAAGGTGTTGATTTCATCAATGACAGTAAGGCGACTAATGTTAATAGTACTTGGTATGCTTTAGAAAGCATGCAAAAGCCAACAATTTTAATATTAGGTGGCGTAGACAAAGGAAATGATTATTCTTTAATTGCTGAATTGGTGAAGGAAAAAGTAAAAGCAATTGTTTGTTTGGGTGTGGACAATAAAAAAATTGTTGACTATTTCAAAGAATTTGTTCCTATTATCTTAGAAGCGGATAATGCGAACAATGCGGTGTTGGAATCATTCCAACTTGCTGCAAAAGGAGATGTTGTATTATTAAGTCCAGCATGTGCGAGTTTTGATTTATTTAAAAATTATGAGGATAGAGGAGTACAATTTAAAATTGCTGTTAAAGAATTATAAATATGTTTAACCAGCGTAATGATACTTTATTTTTGCAAATGCCTTCTATAAAAGGAGTTAAAGCACATTTAGACCAAAGAACTAGAGGGGATAAGTATATCTGGGGGCTCGTTATTGTCTTGTCTTTAATTTCTATTTTGGTTGTATATAGTGCAACTGGTTCATTGGCTTATAAATCACTTGGAGGAAATACGAGTAAGTTTTTATTCAAACAAGTGGGATTTACAATGATTGGATTGGTTATCATTTTTGCATTACATCGTGTTAATTATACCATGTTTTCAAGAATTGCCTCCATTTTATATGCAATTTCAATTCCCTTATTAATTTACACTTTATTTTTTGGTGCAAAAATTAATGATGGGAGTAGGTGGATTAAATTGCCCATTATTCATTTAACATTTCAAACAAGTGATTTAGCGAAATTAGCGTTGTTTATGTTTATCTCAAGAACATTGAGTAAAAAACAAGAAGTTATCAAGGATTTTAAAAAAGGATTTCTTCCTGTTGTCATTCCGGTATTATGCACCTGCCTATTAATCATGCCTGCCAACCTTTCTAATGCATTATTAACTGGCGCAACTTCCCTTTTATTAATGTTTATAGGTCGTGTAAGTTTAAAACACATTGGTTTGACAATTTTACTTGCTTTGGTTCCTGTATTTATTTTAATAAGTGTGGCAGTAGCAACACACAAAACAGGAAAAACAATGGCAGTTACTGAAGATAAACCAGAAATTGCCGAGAAAGGAAAAATATTTGTACGATTTAATACATGGGTAAATCGAATACAAGACTTTATGTATCCTAATGAAAAAGAAGTACCCTATCAAGTTCAGCAAGCCAAAATTGCCATTGCAAATGGGGGCATTTTATTTGGATTAGGTCCAGGAAACAGTCATCAAAGAAACTTTTTACCGCAAGCTTATAATGATTTTATTTATGCAATTATTATTGAGGAATATGGTTTAATTGGAGGCATTTTTATCATGTTTGTTTACTTGGTTTTTTTATTTAGATGTATTCGAATATTCAGAAAATGCCCATATGCATTTGGTGCTTTCTTAGCACTTGGCTTAAGTTTCACTTTAATCATTCAAGCACTTGCCAATATGGCTGTTAATGTAAATATCGTACCTGTGACGGGGGTAACATTGCCTCTGGTTAGCATGGGGGGAAGTTCATTTATATTTACTTGTTGTTCCATCGGTCTTATATTAAGTGTTGCAAGGAATGTTGAACAATCTGAAGGCATTGCACCTGTTGAAACTGAAATTGAAGTGCCTAATCAAGAACTTTCCACTCAAAACATTCAACAGTCAATCAATGAATAATCAATTACGCATTATTATTGCAGGAGGTGGTACAGGAGGTCATATTTTTCCAGCAATTGCAGTTGCTCAAGCAATTCAAAAAATAAATCCTACTGCAACTATTTTATTTGTAGGAGCAAAAGGAAAGATGGAGATGGAAAAAGTTCCTCAAGCAGGTTATGAAATTAGGGGAATAAGTATAGTTGGATTTAACAGAAAAAATCTTTTTAAAAATTGGCAATTGCCTTTTAAGTTATTGAAAAGCTTTGTTCAAGTAAGGTCTATTTTTAAAGAATTTAAACCGAATGCAGTTTTTGGGGTTGGAGGGTATGCGAGTTTTCCAGTACTAAAATATGCACAATCTAAAAACATTCATACTTTTATTCATGAGTCTAATGCTTTCGCAGGCAAATCAAATATCATGCTTGGGCAACTTGCTACCTTAATTTTTACGGGTACGGATGGAATGGAAAAATTTTTTCCAGCAAAAAAAATAATGGTAACGGGTAATCCTGTTAGAAAAAATATTGCTGCAGCCGTTGAAACAAAAACAGCCTCTTTATTAAAATTTGGATTATTGCCTTCAAGAAAAACATTGTTGATTATGGGGGGGAGTTTAGGGGCATCATCTATAAATGAAGCGATAAAAGAAAACCTCCATTTTTATAGTGAATTAAATCTTCAACTCATTTGGCAAACCGGCAAACTAAATGCAAGTACGTATGCAAAGTCGGCAATAAATTATTCCAATGTTTACGTGAATTCATTCATAGACAATATGAGTGCGGCCTATGCTGCTGCTGATTATGTAATTAGTAGGTCAGGAGCAATGGCAGTAGCAGAAATTAGTGTTACAGGCAAGCCATGTGTTTTTGTCCCGTATCCATACGCCGCAGAGGATCACCAAACTTTTAATGCAATGACATTGGTAAAGGAAGGTGCTGCCCTAATAGTATCCGATAAAGAAGTAACTGAAAAACTTTTTTCAGTCATTAAGGAGTTAGTTACGAATGATTTATTGAGTAACCAACTAGGAGCTAAAATCAAGGCTATGGCAAGCATAGATGCAGATTATGTTATTGCAAAAGCGATACTTACTAAAGTTCAAAATTTAAATTTAAATCATTATGAATCCATTAAATAATATTAAAAACATTTATTTCATTGGTATTGGAGGCATAGGAATGAGTGCATTGGCAAGGTATTTTAATACCCAAGGTGTCAAAGTAAGTGGATATGATAAAACACCAACAAGTTTAACAGATGAATTAATGAAGGAAGGAATTGATATTCATTTTGAAGACAACATTGATAAAATTGACAAATTGGCTACTGTGGTTGTTTATACCCCTGCTATTCCTTCAACACATGGCGAATTAAATTTTTGTAAAACGAATGGCTACCTAGTTGTAAAGAGAAGTGATGTTTTACATTGGATTACTGAAAATGCGTTTACAATTGCAATTGCTGGTACACATGGAAAAACAACGACTACTTCCATGACAGCGCATATACTTCGTGATACTGGATTTGGATGTAATGCATTCTTAGGAGGGATCGCATCAAATTATGGTACAAACTTTTGGAGTCATGAAAAAAATGTAGTGGTGGTTGAGGCTGATGAATATGATAGAAGTTTTTTAAAATTGGCACCCAATATTGCAGTCATAACAGCAGTTGATCCTGATCATTTGGATATATATGGTACACCCGAAGAAGTAGTTAAGGCCTTTGGTCAATTTGCAGATAAAATTAAATTAGAGGGAAAGTTGATAAAAAAAATGGGCATGGACTTTCCAGTGAATCCGAATCATAAAACCATGTTTACTTATGGGTTTGATCAGGAAATGGCCAATTACCATACGGAGAATTTAAAAGTATTGGAAGGTTCTTATCATTTTGATTTAGTGCACCCAACAGGTTTATTGAAAGACCTCAAGTTGACGATGGGTGGTTTGCACAATGTAGAAAATGTAACAGCTGCTATTGCAATTGCCTTACAACTTGGCATTGATGAATTTAAAATTAAAGAGGCTGTTTCTAGTTTTAAAGGGGTGAGACGTCGTTTTGAATTTATTGTAAAAACAGATCATAAAGTATTGATTGATGATTATGCGCATCATCCAGCCGAGTTAGCTGCATTAATTAGTGGTGTGAGAAGTTTATATCCTACTGAAAAACTAGTGCTAATTTTTCAACCTCATTTGTATAGTCGTACGCAGGATCAAGCAAAGGGCTTTATGGAAACATTAGATAAAGCGGATGAAGTTATTTTATTACCCATATACCCGGCAAGAGAATTGCCATTGGAAGGAGTGAATAGTGAAATGTTATTAGCAGGGATGAAATTAACTGCTAAACAAGTAATGCAAAAGGAGGCTTTATTGGAATGGGCAGCAACTACAAAAGATAAGGTAATAGTAATGGCTGGAGCAGGTGACATTGATGTTTGTATCTCACAAGTTAAAGACATATTTACGCAATCATAATGAAAAATTGGAAATACATATTCATTAGGATTTTCTGGGCTATGCTTGCAATAGGTGCAATCATATTGTTTATATTTTCATGGAAAGCTAAGACAGATAAAAAATGTGCTGCTATTCAAATTGAATTGGTAGGAAATACATCGGATAATTTATTTATGAATGAACAGGACATTATTAAATTTATAAATGAGCAAGGCATACAAATTGGTACTTCTATTGGATCTATTAATTTAAAAAAATTAGAACATTCATTTGATACAATCAAATGGGTAGAATTTGCAAATACATACATTGATAATCAACAACAGCTTCATGTAAAAGTTGCACAAAAAATTCCCTTAGCGCGTGTTTTTACTGTTGCAGGTAACTCTTTTTATATTGACAAGACTGGCCAAAGATTGCCACTAAGGTCTTCCTATGTAATGCGTTTACCTGTGTTCACTGGTTTTCCTTCTGATCAAGATAAATTGGCTGTACCAGATAGTTTATTGTTAAATGATATCTTATTTTTTGCAAAAACGATACAAGAGGATAGTTTTTTTCTAGTGCAAATGGCGCAAATAAATATTGAGCCAAATGGAGATTTTGAAATAATACCTGCCTTAGGAGATCATACCGTGTTATTGGGGAGTATTGAAAATTTAGAAGATAAATTGAATAGATTGTATACTTTTTATAAAAAAGTGTGGGTGCCTTCGGGTATAAATGCCTATCAGGTGTTGGACTTAAGATTTGATCATCAAGTTGTCGCTTTAAAAAAAGGAGTAACACCTATCAATTATGCTGCAGGCATGTTGCCCATAATACCGCTGAACCCACTTATCATAGACACTGTTACAGAAAAGATTGATACCAACAAAATAACAATGGTAAAATCAACAAGAGCCCCAGTAAACAATACAATTCCAAAAAAGCTGTTTGCAAAAAATACCAAAGAAAATGTTGGAAAAATAAACACTAAAACATACAATAAAATAAACAATAGTTCGTTAACTCAAAAGGAGCAGTCTGCTAAGGCTCAAATGCCTCAAAAAAAAGCTTCAAAACAACAAATCAACTAAATAACTAAACAACTAAAAAATATAAAAATGACTCAGCACGATTCCCCTATAATTGTTGGTTTAGACATTGGAACAACCAAAATTGCTGCAATTGCAGGCCGTAAAAATGAATTTGGCAAACTAGAAATTCTTGGATTTGGAAGGGCCAATAGCAATGGTGTTCAGCATGGTCAAGTATTAAATATTGATCAAACGATAAAAGCCATTCAACAGGCATTAGACAATTGTTATAAAAGCAATCCAAGTTTAGAGGTAAATGAAGTTTATGTTGGAATTGCTGGTCATCATATTAAAAGCTTGCAAACAAGGGGCGATATGGTAAGGCAAGATGCAGAAAATGAAATTCAAGCATGGGAAATTGAGCAATTAATAAACAACCAAAAAAAGACATTTATTCCTGCTGGGGATCAAATTATTGATGTAATCCCACAAGAGTTTTATGTTGATAACAATGCAAACATTAAAGAACCAATAGGGGTGAATGGGGTAAAAGTGGGTGCTAATTTTTTAATTTTAACAGGGGATAGAAATGCAATCCGAAATATCAATCGTTCTGTTGAAAGAAGTGGTTTAAAAACAAAAGACTTGGTCTTACAGCCTTTGGCATCAGCGAGTGCTGTGATGAGTGATGTTGATTTGGAAGCAGGAGTGGCGATTTTAGATATTGGAGGAGGTACCAGTGATTTAGCTGTTTTTTATGATGGTATTTTAAAACATACCGCTGTGATTCCTTTTGGGGGTGAAAATATTACCCACGATATAAGACTAGGATTGGGCGTATTAAAAAGTCAAGCAGAGGCAATGAAAGTGCAATTTGGAAGTGCATTAGCCAATGAAGCCAATGCAAATGCATATGTAACCATTCCAGGTTTGAAAGGAATGCCTGCAAAAGAAATTAGTGTAAAAAGTTTGGCGGGTATCATTCAAGCTAGAATGAGTGAAATTTTAGATTTTGTAACCTATCACTTAAAGCAAGTAGGCTTAGATAACAGATTACTAAATGGAGGAATTATCTTAACCGGTGGCGGTTCTCAATTGAAACATTTGATTCAATTAACAGAATATACGACTGGGTTGAATGCAAGAGTGGGATTGCCGAATGAACATTTGGCACCTAATCACATTGAAGAATTAAAAAAGCCAATGTATTCAACTTGTATTGGGTTAATATTAAAGGGGTACAATGATTATGAGCAAAACTATAAAGTATTTGAAAATAATTTTAAGAAAATTGAAGTTCCAAAGGAATTAACCGTTGAGCCTAGTGAAATGGTAACGGATAAAAAAGAGTTTGAAGTAGAAAAAATGAATCCAAAAACTGAAATTGATCCTAAATTAATAAAGTTAAGAAAGGATAAATTTTGGGATCGCTTTAAATCAAATTTAATTGAAATTTTTAGTGAAGATGATGATAAATTATTGAAATAAAATTACCCACAATATGTTATCAATTATCTTCTAGTGATTTCACAAATAGACTATTTTCGGACATACTAACTACTAACCCATTTAAAAACAATAGAATGATTCAATTTGACTTGCCCAAGCAAAAATCATCCATCATCAAAGTACTAGGTGTAGGTGGTGGCGGTAGTAATGCCGTAAATTTTATGTTTCACCAGGATATCGAGAGTGTTGATTTTATTATTTGTAATACCGATTCAAAAGCAATAGAGCAAAGCCCTGTTCCGAATAAAATTCAATTAGGACCACATTTAACCCAAGGATTGGGCGCGGGAGCGGATCCTTCCATTGGCAAATTGGCAACCGAAGAATCACTTGAAGAAATTAAACGCATTTTAGAAGTGAATACTAAAATGGCTTTTATCACAGTTGGAATGGGCGGGGGAACAGGAACAGGCGGTGCACCCATTATTGCAAAAATTTGTAAGGATTTAGGCATTTTGACTGTTGGTATCGTTACCACTCCATTTGGTTTTGAAGGTCCTCGTCGACAAAAACAAGCCCAAGAGGGTATCAATCAATTAAAACCTTTAGTGGATACCTTACTCGTAATTTCCAATGATAAACTACGGTTACAATATGGCAATTTAAAAATGAAAGAAGCTTTTGCAAAAGCAGACAATGTATTGGCAACTGCCGCAAAATGTATTACGGATGTTATCAATAGTCGTGGTCACATTATTGTTGACTTTGCTGATGTTTGTACAGTTATGAAAAATGGAGGTGTGGCAATTTTAGGTAAAGCAGAGGTAGCTGGTGAAAACCGTGCACAACGTGCGATTGAGGAAGCATTGAGCTCCCCATTGTTGAATGATAATGATATTAAAGGGGCAAAATGGATTTTATTAAATATTAATAGTGCCGAAGGTGAGTTTGAATGTAGCATGGATGAATTAGAAAACATTAGTTCTATTTTAAGAGCACGCACAGGGGAACATAGCGATATCATCATGGGAAGTGGATATGATGCATCACTTGGAGAAAAAATTGGTATTACCTTGATTGCCACTGGTTTTGAAGGAAAGGATCCATTTAAAAAAGAGGAAGTAAAAAAGGAACCTGTTCCTTTGGAAGAAAAAATTGTTATGACACTTGCAACAGCAGAAAAATCAACGTCTACGATAGAAAGCGAACCTACGATAGAAAGCGAACCTACGATAGAAAGCGAAATTACTATTGAAAGTGAATCAACCCTTAAAAGTGAACCTACTTCGGAATTGGACAATTTGAAGGAAGCATCAATTGAGTTGATTGAAATGCCCGAAGTTGAAATTACCCTCAACGAAACTGCTCAAATTGAGCTAATTGAAAAGGGAGAAATGTTTCAATTAAATATGGAAGAATCGGAACAAGCGCCAGTGTTCCAATTTAATAATGAATTAACCAATGAATTAAACAATGGGTTCGTCTTGCAAAAGCCCTCAAATATATATGTAGAAGCCGGGCAGGCTGTAGGAAATGAAAACAAGGAAGCCATAGAAGAAAAAATGTCTATAACTGTTTTGCCTGTTGAATTGTCAACTGAACCGGTTGAAAATTTTGAATCATCTTTTAGAGTTGTTGAAGAGGAAGCTACAGCCTTGGAATTGGTTATTCGGGAAGAGAAGATTGAAAAAGGAATCAGTGAGGAACAAATTATTTCTCCCAAAAATGCGGAAATACCATTAGATGATACTGAGGAGCAAAGAAGAAAAGTAAGAGAGCGTATTCAAAAATTAAGAAACCTTTCTTTTAATATTGGCAATGGAAGTGATCCTAGCGCCGAATTTGATGAAGTGCCAGCCTACATCAGAAGAAATATGGATTTGTTTGGAAATACCTTAGCTTCTGTTGAAAATTATTACAGTAAGTACACTGTTGATCAAGATGAAAACAAGCAAGGCCAAATTTCTACGATGAATTCTTTTTTAAATGGTAAAAAGCCTGATTAAAAAAATGCTTTTGTCAATTTGCTTTATATTTACATAATGCAAACAATACTCATAACAGGCGGCACAGGCATGGTAGGGCAAGCGCTAACCAATTATCTTATCGATAATGGTTATGATGTAATTGTTTTATCTAGGTCGGAAAAAAAGTCAAGTCGTTTACATTTAACTTATGCAAAATGGGATATTGAAAAACAATACATTGATGCTGATGCATTAAAGTTGGCAGATATCATTGTGCATTTAGCAGGGGAGTCTGTTGCTACAAAAAGGTGGACTAAAAAAAGGAAAGAAGAAATTGTGCAAAGCAGGGTGCAGTCAGGTGCTTTGTTAGTGAAAGCTTTAAGTGAATATGATCATAAAGTAAAAACGGTTATCAGCGCATCAGCCATTGGTTGGTATGGTCCAGATACGGCCGAATCATTACAAAATGGATTTAAAGAAACGGATACACCAGATAATGCTTATTTAGGGGCTACTTGTCAGCAATGGGAACAAAGCGTTGCTTCTATTTCCAATATGGGAATTCGATTGGTGACGTTAAGAATTGGGATTGTATTTAATAAAAGGGGAGGTGCATTGGCTGAGTTTATGAAACCTGCACAATTTGGATTGGCAACTATCTTAGGGCCGGGTACTCAAATTATGAGTTGGATACATCAGCAGGATTTATGTAAAATGATTTTATTTGCTGCAACGAATGAAAATATACAAGGAGCCTATAATGCAGTGGCGCCAATGCCTGCAACCAATAAAAAAATTGTAGAATTAGTTGCTAAAAAGCTATTCCCTCTTAATATTACGGTAAAAGTGCCTGCGTTTGTGCTTAAAATAATGTTAGGTGAAATGAGTATCGAAGTATTAAAAAGTGCAAATGTTTCCAGTAAAAAAATGCAAGAGGCAGGCTTCCAATTTGATTATCCTAGTGTTGAAGAAGCCTTATCGCAGCTATTAAAAAAATAAAGCGTCTCGGTCGAAACGCTTTATTAAAAGTAAATTATTTAATTTCCTGAATCCTTAATTTTAGTCCCTTTTCGTTTTTTAATTACGAATAGGTTTGCCTGCAGTCATTACGGATTGAATTCTTTCCAAAGTTTTCTTTTGACCGCATAAACTTAAAAATGCTTCTCTTTCTAAGTCTAATAAATATTGCTCGTTCACTAAACTGGCTTCGCTTAAATCACCGCCGCACATTACATACGCTAATTTTTGCGCCACTAATTTATCATGATCAGTTGCGTAACCTCCTCTCCACATGGCATTGATTCCTGCATACAATGCACCTAATGCTGATTTACCTAGTACTTTTATATCAGTTCTTTGTTGTGCTTGTGTATATCCGGCATTATATAAGTTTAATACTTGTTCTTTTGCTTTTGCAATTCTTCGTGATTGGTTCAAAACAATATGATCCTGACCTTTTCTAAAGATACCCATATCCATTGCTTCCTGTGCCGATGTTGCTACTTTAGCTGTGGCAATTTGTAAGAATCTATTTTTCAATGTAATCGTGTCAGGTTCATCAATATGCATTTCATCGGAAGCGCGTAATACCAATTCTTTAGTACCCCCACCACCAGGAATGACACCAATGCCCAATTCCACTAAACCAATATAGGTTTCTGCAGCAGCAGCAATTGTATCTGCATGTAAATTCATTTCGCAACCCCCACCTAAAGTAAGTCCATGTGGTGCAATGCCCACAGGAATGGAAGAGTAACGCACCCGCATCATACTGTTTTGGAATGCACGAATGGCCATATCAAGTTCCTCATAATCTTGTTCAATCGCTAGCATAAAAATCATACCCACATTGGCACCTGCACTGAACAAATTACCTTCATTTGCAATGACTAGACCATTGAATTTTTCTTCGGCAATGGCAATTGATTTATTAAGGCCTGCTAACACTTCGCCCCCGATACTATTCATTTTTGTATTCCAACTAAAGCCTGCTATGCCATCCCCAATGTCTACTAAATTACAAGCAGCATTTTTCCAGATGGTTTTTTCTTTATGATCAGAAAGTATAATAAAGGATTCAGTTCCTGGTATTAATTTATAATCCTGTGATACAATATCATAGAAGTAACGTTTACCCTCCTTTACTTGATAAAAGGAAAGTCCTTTGCTAGCCATTGTTTCAGCCCACGGCGCAATGGAAATGTTTTCTGCTTTCATGGCAGCAATCACATTGCTAACGCCTAATGCATCCCATGTTTCAAATGCACCAATTTCCCAGCCAAAGCCTGCTTTTAAAGCATCGTCTACGCGGTATATTTCATCACTAATTTCGGGTATTCTAAAACTAATATAAGAGAACAATGTGTGGTGAAAAGCACGTACAAAAGCTGCAGCTTTGTCTGTACCTGCATACAATGCTTTGATTCTTTCTCCTAAATTTTCAAATCCTTTTGCTGCAGCAATAGAAGCAAATTTTGGTTTATTGCGTGGCTCGTATTCTAATGTTTTTAAATTCAGTGTTACTATTTCTTTGCTAGTTGCTGTTTTTATTTTCTTAAAAAATCCTTGTCCTGTTTTATCACCCAACCAATTTTGTTCCACCATTTTTTCCAACCAACTAGGGAGTGCGAAAGTTGTAATGGCTTCATCGTTTGGACAATTTTCAGCAACTCCTTTAGCTACTTTCACTAAAGTATCCAAGCCTACCACATCGGCTGTGCGGAAGGTAGCAGACTTTGGTCGACCCATAATAGGACCCGTTAAAGATTCGATTTCATCAATGGTCATTTCCATTTTTTCCATGATATGCAAAACACTCATCATGCTAAAAACGCCAACACGATTGGCGATAAAAGCAGGAGTGTCTTTACATAAAACAGTGGTCTTGCCTAAAAATACATCTCCATAATGCATGAAGAAATCAATCACTGAAGGATCTGTTTTCTGAGTAGGGATTACTTCTAATAAACGCAAATATCTTGGAGGGTTAAAAAAGTGGGTACCACAAAAATGTTTTTGAAAATCCTCACTACGTCCTTCCGCCATTAAATGTATAGGTATGCCCGAAGTATTTGAACTTACTAATGTTCCCGGCTTTCTATATTTTTCAACTTCGTCGTAAATCTGTTTTTTTATATCTAAGCGCTCAACCACTACTTCAATAATCCAATCTGCAGCTGCAATTGTTGAAATGTCATCTGTAAAATTTCCGGTAGCAATTAATTTAGCTGCTGCTGCATGATATAAGGGGGATGGATTTGATTTTATGGATGCAGTTAAAGAGTCCTCCACTAGTTTATTGCGTTCTTTTCTAAGTACAGAAGCTTCTGCGCCTGGGGTTACTCTATCTAACAACCATACTTTTACACCCACTCCTGCAAAATGGCAGGCGATTCTTGAACCCATTACGCCACTTCCTAAAACCACTACATTTTTAATAGATCTTTGCATAATTAAAGTGTTTGTGTAAAATTAGTTAGTTATGCAACTAATTTCAAAAAAAATTTCATTTTAATCCATTTGGAATCAAATTACCTTTAATTGAATTAAATAACCATTTAACAAAAGGGAATTGAAGGTTACTTGGATTGACCTACCTTTGTAACATGCAAGTAGATACAAATTTGGTCAGACATTTGGCACATTTAGCAAGGTTGCAAGTGGATTCGGATAATTTAGACAAAATGGTTAGCGATATGCAGGATTTGGTTGGATTTGTCGGACAATTGAATGCACTTGATACTACTGGAACCGAGCCTTTGTTGTACATGGGAGATGCCTTGCATGTTGGAAGAGCTGATGCTGTGAACGGGTCCATTTCAACAGAAATGGCCTTACGCAACGCCCCCGATACAGACGGAATATTTTTTAAAGTACCCAAAGTGATTCATAAATAATATACCATGTCAACAGTTATACAATTAAGCGCGATTCAAAAAAGTTATTTTATGGCGAACCAAGCCATCCCCGTTTTGAAAGGGATTGATTTGGCGATTCATCACAATGAATATGTTGCGCTGATGGGTCCATCCGGTAGCGGTAAAAGTACTTTAATGAATATTTTAGGCTGCTTGGATTCCCCCACGAGTGGTATGTATACTTTAAATGGACATGATGTAAGTAAAATGACAGATGATGCATTAGCCGGAATCCGAAATGTAGAGATTGGATTTGTATTTCAACAATTTAACTTATTGCCACGTTTATCAGCTGCCGAAAATGTAGCCTTGCCATTAGTCTACGCGAGTGTTTCCAAAAAAGAAAGAATTGAACGTGCTATGGTCGCATTGGAAAAAGTGGGCTTAGCCGAAAGAAGTCACCATAAATCAAATGAACTTAGTGGCGGACAAATTCAAAGAGTAGCCATTGCACGGGCTTTGGTTAACAATCCCTCCATTTTGTTAGCAGATGAGCCAACCGGGAATTTAGATTCAAAAACTTCCGTTGAAGTTATGGAGTTATTTGGGAAAATACAAGATGCTGGTAACACAGTCATTTTGGTTACACATGAGGAAGACATTGCACAGTATGCACACAGGGTTGTTCGTTTAAGAGATGGCGTCATTGAATCAGATAATTTAAACAAAAACCATAAATAGGTCAACTTCGTATATAAATAGTGAATAAGAAGCCTCCCCACGGGGGCTTCTTTCATTTAATATGTCTTTTAATTCAATAGTTTTGTGATGCTTTGTTAGCAATTAAATTATAGAGAATGAAAATATATACAAAAGGTGGGGACTTAGGAAAAACGACATTGATTGGGGGAACAAGAGTTCCTAAAAGTCATATCAGAATAGAATCTTATGGAACAGTAGATGAATTAAATTCATTCATTGGATTATTGAGTGATATCATTGCTTTGCCAGAAATCAACTCAATTTTAAAAGAAGTACAAGATAGGTTATTTACAGTAGGGTCATCACTGGCTTGTGATCCAGAAAAAGAGCCACATTTAAAGATTCCAGATTTAAAAGAAAGCGACATTGCCTATTTGGAGCAACAAATTGACGCGATGAACGCCCTATTGGAACCCATGAAATCTTTTATACTTCCCGGAGGAGATCAAGCCATTTCAACTGCACATATTGCGCGGTGTGTGTGTAGAAGAGCGGAAAGATGGTGTGTAAATTTACAAGAAGAAGCTTTATTTGTGGAACCCATGGTTATTAAATATTTAAACAGGCTCAGTGATTATTTATTTGTGTTGGCAAGGTATATTGGACATTTAAAGGGAATTGCCGACCAGCCATGGAAGCCAAGAATAGGGTAGTCAATTAGCAAATTTTACACAAACTGGCCGTCTTTCATCAGTAATTTTCGATTGCTCATGTTTGCTAGCAATTCATTATGTGTAACAATTAAAAAACTTTGATTCAACTCATTTCTTAAACGAATAAATAGTTCGTGTAAAGCTGCAGCGTTTTCACTGTCTAAGTTTCCAGTGGGTTCATCAGCGAAAATTAATGCAGGACTATTTAATAAGGCCCTTGCCACAGCGACTCTTTGTTGTTCACCACCCGATAAACTATTTGGTTTTTTTTGAACTTTATCAGCAAGGCCCATAAAATCAAGCAATTCCATGGCTCGATTATTCACCTGTTTTCTTCCTTTTTTAGCAATCCAACCGGGAATACATACATTTTCAATTGCGGTGAACTCAGGTAATAAATGATGAAATTGAAAAACAAATCCAATTGAATGATTCCGATAATGAGCCAATTGCTTATTATTGGATCTTGGGATAGGCTCGCCATTGTACAAAATTTCTCCTTTATCGGCTTTTTCTAAACTACTTACAATGTATAGGAGGGTCGATTTGCCGGCACCAGAAGCGCCAACTATTGAAACGAGTTCCCCTTTGTTAATTTCTAAGGATACGCCCTTTAAAACCTCAATGAATCCATAGCTTTTCCATATGTCCTTGGCTATTAATAGTTTTGCTACTTGGTTCATTGTACAAACCTAGTAATTCTGGGCCATTTTATATTAATTTTAATAATTTGTTTACATCCTGTAGAAAAAACACATTTGGTTGTATCATTTATACGGCTACTTTTGCACAAAATACTACCTTATGTTTTGGACTTTAGAATTAGCCAGTTATTTAGAAGAAGCGCCCTGGCCTGCTTCCAAAGATGAATTAATTGATTACTCTATTCGAAGTGGTGCTCCCATTGAAGTCGTTGAAAATTTACAAGAGTTGGAGGATGAAGGTGAAATTTATGAGAGTATTGAAGACATTTGGCCTGATTATCCAAGTCAAGAAGATTTCATGTTTAACGAAGATGAATATTAATTATTAGTCGCTAGCTTTCTGCGAAAGCGACCAACAATTAATATCTTATTATAAAAAATACCAAAGACAAACTTTGTTAAAAAGAATAGGATTGCATTTTTGCAATCCTATTCTTTATTTGAATGAGCGGTAAGCTTAGAAAGTTAATTTGAAATACAGTAACATTAAACTTAAGATGAGTACGATTGTATTGGCGATTAACACAGGTTTACTCTTGATCAAATAGGCATAGGTTAACCAAACAATACAACTAAAGTTTACAATTAATATCATGAGTAAACTTAAATCCTTTGCGCTATGTGACTGCCAAGTGAGGTAAACTTGTGGTACGAAAGTAATACAACTTAAAAGGGAACCAAGGTA
>Ga0114959_10000124_pt1 | contig 72068 bp, 62 predicted proteins | sample C_130625_EF_Meta_FD_87317 | JGI IMG/M metagenome (GOLD analysis project Ga0114959, IMG submission 87317) | Freshwater microbial communities from Lake Croche, Canada to study carbon cycling - C_130625_EF_MetaG | ecosystem: Environmental > Aquatic > Freshwater > Lake | place: Lake Croche, Canada...
CTTTTAGCATCACTTCCGGTTGTAGAATAAGCAATCCAACCATTGTGTTTACTTTCAAATAATACTATATGTTTTTTTAACATTATACTAAATTAAATTACATAAATTTATATACTTTTTGTTAAATTATATAAATTTATGAGCATTTTAAATGAGAAAAGGTGTAAATACTTAACTACTTTATGCAAGTTCACAAGGAAATATAAATCCATCTTCCTTCAAAATTGGTCGCAACAAATCATTGTCAACGTTTACATTTACAATGCGGATCTTATCACACACATTTAAATTAATATTATTGTTATTTGTCAAATCAAACATGTTACACACATTCTTCAACGCGTCGTAATTTTCAATATAATCATCGTCGTGCTTTTGAATCCACTGATAAAACTCAATTGTTTCCTTTGACTTTTTATACTTTTTGAAAAGCTTTGTTGTCTTCTGCAAGTTTGGACCGTTTTCCGAGTCATTTGATATGTTATAATCTGTGCCAGACAATACACACATTTCACGAAATTCCTTTTGCGTAACGCCAAGCTCCTGCAAAATGTTTTTCATCTTATAAAGAACCGCAGTGTGGTTCAATAAACTAAAATATCTAAGAACGCGCGGACAACCATAAACAAACATATCCATGTCCTCGCTTAAACACGCCCACGCCTTTTTTTTTATTACCAACAATGCGCACAATTCGTCCGCTTCGCCTGGTGCAACGTAATATGAAACGCCGCAACTTGTTATCAATTCTTTTGCAAGTTCTATGTGAGTTTTATTTACATATACAAATTGTTTCTTTAACGCGTCCATGTTTGTTGCAATTTCCTGTCGGTCAGATTCATCAATTGACAAAATCAAACACTCTTTCAAACGATTATATTCATTTTCAGCCCCCTTCTTATCCTCCTTCCTTTGCTTCAATAGTTCCTTTTTTTCAGCTGGCGGCTTCCCATCAAATATGAAAATTGGAACAATGTTATAATGCCTGAAGATAGAAATCATCAGATAAATATTCTCAACAAGGCAGTCATCTCCAACATACTTGTAGAGATAGATGCTTACGTCAATGGCAATCTTCTTGCCGGACAAGTCGCCCATGGAGACGCACTTGATAGATTCAGGACAATTGTCCTTTAAAAAGCTGTTTAGGTATTTGATTCCCATCTTGAACTTGGTTTGGCGGTTATAGTTCTAATTTAATTGTTATTAACGGTTTCAATTTTTCTTTTATACTAGAAAAATCAATTTGCAAATGTGCTTAAACGAAACAGCATATTAAAATATAATTATGCAGACGCGCAGTGCATCTCGTTATTTAGAAGTAGAAAAAGAAAAACAAATTAAAAAAGAACTAAATCAAACTTATGAAGTTAATATAGATTTTGACGAGGCTAGTGCAGCTTGGAAAGCTAATAAAAAATCAACCGGCGGCGGATGTTATAAATATATTTGTGAACACAGAAATAAAAACAATAAATGCAGAAGAAATCCTATTCCTGGAGAAAATTTTTGTTCTAAGCATAATATATAATGCGTTATAAAACTTTTAGGCGAAAGAATGGAAAAATGTCTCGCAGAAGACGCGCTGGTCAGCCAAATGGTTTGACAAGACAAACAACGGCTCAGATGATGGCGATGGAAGAGGGACGTCCTGTAACTCCTCCTCCTGCAACAAGACCTATGTTAGGAAGACAAAATAGCTGGGACTATGATTTGGCTGAACGTGGTTTTGCAGCAACCGCCCCTCCAATTGAGTTGATGAATGAGAACGAACAAGCTCCTCCCACACTCAGACGTTCTAACACTGCTGAATTAAATGCTATGGAAACAGGATCAGCTGATGTTGAAGCTGGTTTTGGCAGCGGTGGAAGAAAAAGCAGAAAAAGCAAGGGTAGAAAAGGAAGAAAGACGCGAAAGGGTAAAAGAAAGTCACACAGACGCTAAGCGTTAAACATTAGTTTTTGATTTTTAATTATTTTATGCTTATAATATAAGATAAATGGCATTAAATCCAGGCGATTTAAAAATGTATTCTAATTCTAGTAAATTTACACCTTTGCACATTTAAAACGCCCATTTTATAGGACAAAAAATATGCAAAAATGTAAAATCAATAGTAGGAATTTCACCTACGATGGTCTAACTTTTTCCTCTTCCTTTTGAGTATTTGAAGAGGTGAAAGACGTAATATGAAAACATAATGGGCGTTCCTGTTTTTCTATCCACCACTTTGTTAAGTTCATTATGTTTATTGATGAATTCGCATCTCTTGTTCTAAATACGGTTTGTTTGACTTGAGGTCTCACGCAGTTAGAGCAAACTAAAAGACGGAACTGTTTTTCTCCATTCTTATGCCTGTAATATTCTAAATTATTATAACATTCACAACATTTCTTGCTTGTATTACATTCATTTATGGTTATTGTATCGTATTTCTTATGGATTTGCTTTCGCAATCCCTTATTCATGGTTGGCATAAAATGTTTCATTTGGGTGCTTCTACTCCAATTCCCATAACCAATAAGAATATTATCTCCAAATGTTTCCTTTATTTTATTCAGGAAAGTATCCATACTTTTCTTACCATAACTATATTGGCGGAATTTCATTTTCCTCCATGTTTCTCGGTGGTAGAAATCTATTACTTTTTTATTTAACTTATCCTTTTCAACCAAGTAAGATTTGAACTTGTTATAATTTACAGATTTGCTATTTTCAAAAGAAAGTTCAGTTTCACACTCATTTATTTTATTTTTCTTCTTTTCCTCTATCAAAATGCGTTGATTACATTTTGCTTTACTTTCTATTTTTCTTTGCGGTGCTGTATATTGTAGTTTATTACCATTACCATCCATCATATAAACCAAACTTCTTTTACCTGGGTCGCAACCAACAATATTTCTTGGTTTCAATTCATCTAATTGTTCCTTTGATAAATCCTCAATATTATAGAAATCTTGTTCAGGTAAAGTAGGGACTTTACTACCCCACTTTTTATCTTTCAAATCCTTTCTAATAAACAATAAACAACATGAAATACCATCTGTTTGAATTTGATGATGAAACTGGTAATGTTTATTTTTGAATACTTTATGGTTTAAGTTCAAAAATCCATTCCAAATATCACGCTGGTTATCCTTGATGTTTTTCAACAACTCACCTTTCTTTATTTTATTCCCATCCTTATCTTTTTCAGGACAGAATAAACTTACCAAACAAGCAGTGTCTAAAATAATATGTTTTGGAATAATATTGTTTCTTAATGGTAAGGGTTGGAATAATTTACTTTCCTGTTTTTCCAATATAGAGTTCATATAAAGAATGCCTTTCAAATAAGAAAATGGTCTAACTTTCACATCATAATGAATTGACTTTTTTACATTAGAAGGAAAAATATGAGGTAAATGAGTGAGTTTCCATTCATCAAAGATTTCATTTGTTTCTGTTTCCAGTTCTAATACTTGTTTCTTAATTTGAAATAGAGTTGCTTTGTCTTCGGTTATTTCTATTGTTGTTTTATTGATGAAGCGTAAGAAATGTTGAATGAAATGTTCTTGTGCATTATTAGATAAAGAAGTATGTATTTGTGTTGCTAAATAAGGAAGCATAAAAGTGGTGTTTTTCAAATTGGTTTTTTCATGGTTCAGTAAAGGTTGGTATTCCGTTGTATAAAACTTATCTAACTTCTCTAATAGTTCTGTATCAGTCCCTTTCTTACCTCTATTATCACGAACCCCTAATGCTTTGATACAATACAGTATAAAGGTTTCATCTATTTCAGGGAAAGGTAATTGTTTCGTATAACAATACAAAACATACAACCGAATAAATTGGTAGGAATGTATCATTAAATTATTCATCTCAAAAACTAAATTGTTAATTTCAGGTTGTATCTCATTACGGTTTAACAAAACAGATTTGAGTGTGGTTTTGATGGTTTGGAAGGATGCTTTTTCATTATGCCTAAATGATTTGAATTCGTCCTTCAACTTTTTCTTTTTCACCATTCTATATTATAACTAAAGATTTTAATTTTAAACTATTTGACGCAAAATAGTTTAAATTCCTAAATAATTATACTTCATCTTTTATTTTTTCATGTTCTTTAAGTTTTTCCTTTCTTTTCAAATATGCTTTCCTATTTTTTTCCTTTATTTTATCAGGACAAGGAGAATATGTTTTCATCTTATTAAGTAATTCTTCTTTGTGGTTTTCGTAATATGTTTTACTTCTTTTTGGAGCAGTATATTTTTTCAAATGTTCTTTTGTTGTATTTAATTCATTCTCTAATATTAGTATCTTATCTTCTAACAATTTATTTTTATTTATAATTTCATCAAGGGTGTTATCCATTATAAAATTATATCATAAAATATTTTTATATAAGTTAAATAAAAAATATATAAAAATGGGCGTTTTAAATGTGTAAAGGTGTAAAAAGGAAAAATCTCTTACTCCAATTGAAGAAGATGAAAACAATTCTTTAACTTGGCATGATGCTCCACTAGATTTGGTTGACATTCACGAAGCTGAAAGAATTAAGGACAGAGAAAGACATAACAAATATATCAAGAGAGAAAAAGCTTATGAATCTGACATGAAAGCAAAAGACCAACATATGAAAGAAAATTTTGAAAGGTTAATGCGCCCCTCTTCTCGTCGGTATAATGTACCAAGGCAACCTGAAACTTTTATGCCCATAGATACCTCAAATAAACCTGGCATTGGATTGCTTGGAAAAGGAGAAGAAAATGATTGGGATATATACGACAATGATTTTCACGGAGGTAAAAAGAAACGAACGCGTAAAAGTAGAAAAAATAAACGCGCAAAGCTCTCAAGAAAATCAAAGAAAACAAAGAAATCAAGAAAATCCTAACCAAGCTCGCAAAGTGACATTCTCATATTATTCAATACAAAATCCAAAACTTTGGTTTTTTTACTAAGTTTACCACTTCTATTAACATTATGATAAAATCTTTGCATGCAAGCAACAGATTCTATCATAGACTTTGTTTTATAATTTCTCCCAATAAACTGACAGAATGAAGCAATATTGGACGTTGATTTCTTAAACTGCAGGAGTGATAAATTGTTTGTGCTGCACCACGAGAGAAATCCTTGATAGTTATTCATCAATATTGTAGTAATTATATAATAAGAGAGAACATTTGAGTCTTCCTTGTACAAAGTTTCTCTCATGGAAGCGGAAACAGAATTATTAGAGTATAGGTCTTTGTATTTAAGACCCATAAAATCCAACGTCTTTACCATTTGGAAAAATTTGAATGTTCTTTCAAAATTAATAAAAAATTCGCAATTTGATAAAAACTCATACACAACCTCAAGTTCACCATCATTTGGTGAACGTTTTAAAAAGAAATAACTGCAAAATGCAGCGTTCATTATTTCTGCCCAAAATTCAGTGTATGCTTCAAATAAATTAACATCAGACTTTACATTGAAAATAGAGAGAATGCGTTTTGTGCACTCTTCTGTGTTCATGTCTGAAAAGTCTAGAGCAAAATTATGAAAACTTTCATGCATTAGCACCTTGAACCATTCTTCTCTCCTAAAAACAACTATTTCAGAATCTACTGGGCAAGTATACGTGAAAGCTGTATTAACGTTATTTTGATTTAAAATGTGAATCTTGCTTTCTGGAAGCCTTTTTTTTAGAGAAGTAAAATATAAATATATTACAAGCCGCTTTGAACATTTTTTTGAAGCATACTCATTTATAACATGCAACCAGATAAGGATCTTTTCTATGTATTCGTTGTAGAGCTCAATCTGATACTCCGGACTAGTCTGTTCAACAATGAAGTGGACTTTGATTTCCCTGTTCATGAGAGAAAAAGTATACGATAAATTATATAACATATTGTTGTCAATGTGTTCTCGTATTTCTGGAGGGAAACTTCCAGGATTAAAAGATTTTGGTTTTGGGATCTGAGAAACGTTAATAATTTTTGTCACGTTTAATTTATAAAAACTATCACCTTCTTTTGCTTTTTGTGCTTTAACAAACGTTTCTCCATGTTTTATATCATGATATAATTGTTTTAAAATATTATTGGTTTTAGCGGTTTGTTCTGAATGATTAATGCACCTTTTTTCTAAAAAAAAAGACATTAATAATTCGCTATTTTTAGTCAGCTTCAACATCTCTTATATTCTTAAGCTTTATTTTTTTATATTTGTTTTATATATATGGAGTTATTGGAAATTATTATTATTGCTCTTCTTATAATTATATTAGCAATTGTTCTTACTGGCCACGTTCTTGTAATATCAAAACCAGTTCCAGTCCCAATTCCTCCAGCTCCACCCACGCCTCCTCCACCCACGCCTGCTCCACAACCTTCTATTGGTGGATGTGCCGGAACCAGATATGGTTGTTGTCCATATTCACAAATCCCCAAATTAAATGAGATTGGTTCCAACTGTCAATATCATTAAATTATTGCAAATACAAAATAATTATATATATATTATTTAGAATTATAATCTATATAACTATTATAAATGGAATCCAAGCCACAAAAAAAACCAAGAGGTAAAGCAAAAAAAACAAAATCTGAAGAAATTGAAATTGATCCAGAGAATGTTATCATTGATGACATTCCTTCTAAAATCCCTGCTGCTGAATCAAATGAGGAAGAACCTGAATTAAAGGAAGAAGTAAAACCTGAATCAAAGGAGGAAGTAAAAGAGGATCCAAAGGAAGAACCTGAATTAAAGGAAGAAGTAAAACCTGAATCAAAGGAGGAAGTAAAAGAGGATCCAAAGGAAGAGCCTATTTTGGAAACAATTAAAAAAGTAGAAGAGTTAGAATCTGTTATTGATGAATTTATTAAATTAGTTGATTCAGAAGAACCTGTTATTACTAAATGTGATTCTAAACCAGAAGTTAAATATGAATTTGAAAACATTTTTGAGATGAAATCTTTATTGAATTTAATGATAATAATTTCTGTTAGGCCTGAAATGCAGAAAAAATATGAGTTAAACTCTGAAATGATACAAATTATTTCATTGATGCTTCAAAACCACGCTTCATTATTTACAGTAATAGAAGATTCATTCAAGAAAATTGTTGCAGATAATAAGATTGACGCGAACGATGTCCCAGAATTAATGTCATTGTTTTCCAACATGTATGAAGTTCTTTGCGCATTAAAGTTGAAAAAGAAGACAGTTGAACTAAGTAACGCGTGCGGTAATATTATTAAATTAGTCTTCAATATTATGCTAACAGAACATTTGATATTATTTGAAGGTGAAAGCGTTAAAAATACCACAGAATGTTTTAACGGATTAGTAGATTCTAGTACTTCTCTCATCAAACTAAGCAAAACTGTAAAACTTAGAGGGAAATGTTGTTTTTGGTAAAAATATTTATTATATTATTCACTAAATTAAAAACATAAAAACATAAAAATATTTTTATTATTACATAAATGATATTTAATTTTAAAGAGAGTATCAATAAAATTAAACAAACTAAAATAAAATATGCAATAGAAGAAGATAATTTACGACTTCAAAAAGGCTTTCAAAATAAATTTGACGAATCTATATACAATTTTAATAAAAATACAAATAAAATTAGTAAATCTGTTGACAATAAAGCGTTAATGTCACTTAATAAAATAAATGTACCAGTTGTAGAATCTGGAAATTATGTTTTATCTACAAATTCACCTCTAGAAATAAATTTTCAAGATAAAAACGTTGAATACATTCAAAATAATATAAACAAAATTGTTAATGTGTATCAAAAAGAATATAACGGCTCCGCTAAAGCATCAGGTTTTGGGGATTTCATTAGAGGAACTTATTTTTTATTACAATTCTGTGAAAGATATAAACTAAGGTGCGATGTTCAAATTAACCATCCCTTTTACAAATATTTAAAATTATATTCAAATATTCAAGAATCAAATATAAATTTAGATGTTAATTTACCGGTTAATTTTTTTGAAAAAACTAATTTTATTCCTGATGAAAATAACATATTAATTAACAAAGAACAAATAATATATGATTTTATTGATTATTTAAACTTGCAAACAATTGAATCAAAAGTTGCACGAGTATGTGTAATAAGCTATAATGTTTTTCCAATTACGCAAGAACAAAAACGTTGCATGCGATCATTGTTGGAGCCAGCAGATGATTTTAAGCTTTATATTTTATCCACTCTTAAAAATATGAAACTTGTTTTAAAAAATTACATTGTAATACATATTAGAAGTGGTGATAATGCATTAATTCACAATAAAGATATAAATGTGGAATATTTAAAAAATATTCTTATTGAAATTTATAAAATATATAAACCCCAATACAAATACTTACTTCTCTCTGACAGCGTAAAACTAAAAGAGAAAATTTCTCGTTTGTTGCCAAAAATAAGATCAGAACTTAATCCAATAACACATTCAGGTGAAGGTGTTTTAATGATTGATGAAAATGTTAAAAATACCATGTTGGATTTTTATTTATTGGCTTATTCTGGAAGAATTTTTGCTTACTCGTGTTACGACCATGGATCAGGATTTAGCAGATGGTGCGCCGAAACGTATAACATTCCTTATAAATGCACAATTATTAAATAATATTATACATTACATGGTTTGCATTTGGAACCAATCAATCAATCCACAAATAAATGTTGTAGAATATTGGGATACTAATAGTGATGCTGATGAGGAAGCTGCAGCAGAATTAAATGGCACAATATGCTGTCCTGTTGTGTCAAATGTAATAATATTTATTGCATTCAAATATCTTCTAAAATGAACAACGCATCCATTTAATTGTGGAGATGGAGGAGGAAGAGTAATAGTATAATGAGAACCACTGTCTTCAATTAAATAAAATTGTGAGAGTGGAGCTGTCAAGCCAATTGTTCCAGTTATATTGGTGCCACGTTTATAATTCAAGCCACCTTGAATCTTCAACGTTTCTGCACTGGTTCCCAATACAATTTCATTGCTTGAAGTAGCCGCGGTTGCTTGTGCATTATAACCAACTATTATATTATTTGACCCACCTGTTAAATTTGAAGCAGACTTTGAACCAACAAAAATATTATTATTTGACGTATTTGTTAAGTGGGATCCTGAATTTGAACCAATAGAAATATTGTCTGAATTTGCGGTACCATTTATTAATGATGTGTGTCCAATGGCTATATTGTCATTTCCATCTACATTTGCAGCGAGTGATCCATTTCCAATTGCTAGATTATTTTTTCCAGAATCATTGTGGCGCAAAGCAAATTGCCCAAATGCAGCATTGTTTTCCCCAGTAGTATTTAAAGAAAGAGAATGTCTTCCCACTGCAATGTTATTTATGCCTGTAGTATTAGCGTTTAATGCATTATAGCCTACAGCAGTATTTCCATCCGCAGTAGTATTTTTTTGTAATGCGCCAGTTCCAATGGCAGTATTATTTATGCCTGTAGTATTAGCGTTTAATGCATTATAGCCTACGGCAGTATTTTCATCAACAGTATTATTTTTTAACGAAGAAAAACCAACCGCGGTATTGTAAGAGCCAATTGAGTTAGTTAGTAAAGAAGTACAACCAAGAGCAACATTTCCAACGCCTTTTGTATTATAAAAAAGTGCTTGATAGCCAAGAGCTGAATTATTATTTCCACTTGTATTTGAGGACAGGGAATGCGCTCCGACCGATGTATTAAATCCGTCCGTATTTGAATATAACGCTTGAAATCCAACCGCAGTATTTGAACCATTTTCTAAAACGGATGTTAATGCTTTAAACCCAACCGCGGTATTTCCTGTTGCCGATGTATTTTTTAATAGAGCGCTTGTTCCAACAGCAACATTATTTGCTCCGACTGTATTTGTAAATAATGCTTGAACGCCAACTGCAACATTTCCATCGGCTGTATTATATTCTAAAGAATTTGTTCCTACTGCTACATTTTTTGATCCAGAAATATTAAAGCAAAGAGCCGCAGTTCCAAGCGCAACGTTATAATTTCCTCCGACGTTTTTTAAAAGAGCATTAGATCCCAAACTTGTATTGTGTATTCCTGTAATAGTATTTAAAGACGCCCAGGCGCCAACTGCAGTATTATTACTAGCATCCACTTGAATATTTTGCAAGGCATCAACTCCATAACTTGTATTTGAAATACTCATTATATACAAATAAATATTATAAAACGTGTAATTTTTCACAATTAAATTACATATTCCAATCAAACTTTATCATAGTGCTAAACTAAACAAAAACAAATTTCAAATACTTAACGTGGGTCCTCGTATCTTATCTCTCACCATAACCAATTGTTCAGCCAATTCAGGTTCTTTTCCTTTCAAATAATGCATCAATTTTGCATTCTTTGTCTCCATTAAAACATGTTTCAATTCTTCTATCTGTGTAAATTTTGCGCATATGGAATCAAATAGTTCCTTCTCCTTGCGCTTTCCGTAAAAAGTAGGATCAATGGAAACCTCTGTAGGTCTTAAAAGTGTTCCCTTGTATTTTCCAGAGGAACTAGCCGCCGCCTTGGCCATCTCAGGATTCTTAGACAAGTCTGTTCCTGACTCTGCAGCAAATGACAAGTAAAATTCTGGATTAGTCTCTTTAAACTTGGATCCTTGATAATAGTGTTCTGCGCTATTCCAACGATGCCCATCTAGAACAAATGTCTTGTCCGGTTCAACCCAAAAATCATCTAATTTTCTTCGCCAATCTTTTATAGCATGCAAATTGGAAAATTGATGGACTGCTTCTTTTGGAACTGTTTCGCCTGACCCTTTTCCTGGTAGTTTTCCATCCGCGGATTTGTCATAGAATTGAAATACAACTGCTTCATCATATAATCCACGGATTTTAGCGTCCGACAACTCTTCAAATTTGCAAACACTTTTTGTACTAAACTGCTCTTTAAATTTAATAAAATCAGGAATTAATGCAAATGCCCCACTGTTTTTTTCCATGCATTTGTCCACAACCATTTTTCTAATATCATACGGCAATTCAGAATATTTAAATAAATATTTCTTCTTATACGTAATTAATTTATAATGCCATCCCAAATAGTCAACCATGATATAAAATTCTGGATTGAATTCTCCGCGAGACTGTAATATATCGTCGTTAAGCTGACCGCAATTCAAAACATTTGCAAAATCCTTAGACTTATATGCTTCGCTGGACAAAAGAATAAATTTTATGTTTAGAATGCGTTCAAGCGTGCTTAAAGCCCACGTTTCAGCCCAAAACTCGCAAGTTTGAATCTTCTTCTTGAATTTTTCAAGAGTATCAATATCTTTCATGTATTTATATTCTTTTAAAATGTCATGCGACACCTTTTTGTCGTTTAATACTCTATCGCGTTGCGCTTTTATCTTTTTAGCCGCTTCAATAAAATGTTTCTTTTCGGTTCTATCCAAAGTTTCACTGTAAAGCTTTTTATATTTCTCATATTCAACCTCTAATTCCTTTGCGTCGCTTGTAGCGCTGACAACCGCCGCGCTATACATTTCATAATGTTCTTTGTAGTTTAAAAAAAGTTTTTCATCGGCTTCTGTCGCCAACTTTTTTCGCAACTTTTGAACCGTTGTTTGTTGACCAACTTGCGCAAATGCGTCTCTAATGGTTGCAAAAAGACAATCTCCGCCTCCTTCATTATCTATAATACCATACTTGTTATTTTTCATGAACGTTTCAATCCACGTCTCGCCGGAAACTTGTTTATATTTTGATTTAATTAATTCTGCGTCTAATTTAGTTTCTTCATTTAAAGGTGGCAATATAGGGACTACTGCTTCTGATTGCATAAAAACATCCTCGCGCAATTTGGGAATTTTAGGACGTTCAAATGCTTCTTCTGACGAGGAAGCTGCCGAAATTCTTTTTGTTTCTTTTTCTTCTGCAAGTTCATCTTTGCTAAGATCTGTGTCTTCACTGTCTTTATCTTCCTCCTCCTTGGTTTCATTTGAAACAGATTCAGGTACTAGCCGTAAATTTTCCAACATCTTCTTTGTGGCAAAAGTATAAATAAGAGGATCATCTAATTTTTCAACTTCTAAATTGCCATCTTCGTCCATATAATTCAATAAATCTGTCGTGAATAATTCATACACACCAATTTGAATCACCTTGTTGTTGGTTTTTACTAAATAAACAGGAAAATATGTTATATTTTTTTCCTCAAAATTTTTCTTTGCATGCCCCACAGCAATAATAATATCCACGTCTTTTGCTTCAATCTCGTATAAATTTGCTTCTTTTTTAAAATCATCCGGATCAACGCTTTTTAACTCTGGATAACTAAGTGCTTTGTCTAATTTTGATAATACCATCTATATTTTATAAAGATAATTAAAATACTTTTAATTATGTTTATCCCCAAATAACAAATTTTTTCATCATTCTGTCATTTTTTAATTCATTTATATAATGCCACAATTCTTTGCGTTTTATTGTAATTTCTATGTTTTCCATGTTTTTCTCAAATAATAATATATTTTCTATAATGTCTTGCTTTTTAGCTTTAGTAGCGCGAACGTCTTTCAAAATATCATAGTATTCACAAATTAAAAGTAACTGTTTAACATTGTAGTTTAATTCATAATCCTTCATCTCCAAAAAAATATCGTCTCCTTCAGGCTGTTGACCAGAATTGCCATATATTTCAATATCATTTAGTTCATTTTGCAATTTATAGAGATCCATTAAATCGTCTTCGCATTCTGTTCCATCATTTAAAAAAAAAGATATATTTTCTTCAGTTTTAATCTTTGTCATTTAACAATAAATATCGTAATTTGTTTAATATTGTTTTTTACATTTCAATTAAATCCATAAACTTGAAGATCGCCTTACTAGACAAACTTGGATAAGTCTTTGGCTTGCAATTTGCCAGTTTTTCAATGGTTGGCACAAATTTATCTCCATTAAATAATTCTTCACACGATTCAAACAAATGTTTGTTGTACGAAAACAGAATGGAAATATTTTCAGAAAGTTCGTCCACTTCATTCTTTTTATTGTCCTCTTTTATAATTGTTGTCAACATATTCAATAAACTGCATGCCATGCTCTGCAGTTGATTTTCGTTAATTATATTGTTTGATGTAAGATTTACAAAGAACAAACTTAGTGCTTTTCTCCTTTCATTGTCAAGGTTGACCTTGCAAAACTTGTCATAATCCTTTTCTGGGTCAACGTATTCAATGTTATTAAATAGGCCCATAAAAGTTGCCAAATTCTCATTAAATACATCCTTCATAACCTCAAAATTACTAATCAGCTTGCAATACAACTCTGCGTATAGTTTTGAAAATAAACGGTTGTTAGAAGCAATCTCAAATATCGCATTTCCAACGCGCATCATGTCAGCGCTGGCAGTTTCTTCTTGAATCAACTGATTTAAAATCTCCAGAATATTATCACAAGATTCAGAAAATGTCTTGTCTGTCATTTTATTGAGCCAGAAGCGTAGCAAATCAATCTGCGCATCAACGCCAACCTTTTGCTCAATCTTGGTAGTTTGAAACGTTCTAATCGTCTCCCAATCGGCATCATTAAGAATCTCGGTTGGTTTTCCACGCTTCTTCTTCTTGAAATCACCTGACACCTCAGGAGCAACCTTCAAAATGTTTTCGCGCTTTTGAAATGTTGGAGTTTTAACATAAGTTGGTGAGCCAACTTGCTGCGACAATTCTGTAATCATGAGAAGAGTTTCCTCAGGAAGTTTTATGTCAAACCCATTGAATGTAATATCGTTAAAATCTTGCAGAGTATATCTCATCGTCATTGTCATGATATTGTTATATTTATTATAGTTTCATTTATATCAATTTTTTTATATATATTTTGCATTAGTATGATATTGTATTCAATACATAAAAAAAATTGATATTAAATAAAATACACTTAAACATAATAATCCTAATATACTATGTCGCTTGAACGAGATAACAACGCAACGCCTATCGGAGAGGAAGCATACGATTCTTCTTACGAAATCAATAATTGGGATGAATTAGAGATTGATACCAATTTGCTAAGAGGAATTTATGCTTATGGGTTTGAGAAACCCAGTCCTATTCAGAAAAAGGCAATTAAACCTATTATTATTGGAAAAGATATTATTGCGCAAGCCCAGTCAGGAACTGGAAAGACCGCAACCTTTACTATTGGCGCTCTTTCGCGCGTAAATACTAATAGTGACACCACTCAAGTTTTGTGTTTATCTCCTACAAGAGAGCTAAGCATTCAAACCGCAAACGTTATGAAGGGAATTAGTTCAATGATGAAGAATCTTCGCGTTCAAGTGTTGGTGGGTGGTTCATCCATTGACGAAGATGTTGGAAATTTGAAGGGAAATGTTCCACACGTTATTGCCGGATGTCCTGGACGCGTCTATGATATGATGCGCAGAAATCACATTCTTTCCAAGAACATTAAGCTTGTAATTCTTGATGAGGCGGATGAAATGTTGTCAAGTGGATTCAAGGAGCAGGTGTATAATATTTTCCAGAACTTCAACTCTGACATTCAAGTAGCGCTATTTAGTGCTACATTGCCTGATCACATTAATGGCATTACCAGCAAGTTTATGAGAAATCCTGTGAGAATTCAAGTAAAGGCCGAGCAGCTTACTCTGGAGGGAATTTCTCAATACTATGTTGCGGTTGAGGATGATCGTCAGAAGTATTTGACGTTGAAGGACTTGTATAGCTTTATGTCAGTGTCGCAGACCATTATTTATGCAAACAGCATTAAGCGAGTTGCCGCTTTGTATGACGCAATGACCGAAGACGGTTTTCCTGTATGCAGAATTCATAGTGGAATGGATAAAGCGGAGCGCGACAGGGCTTTTGCTGATTTCAGGACAGGTAGTTACCGTGTTTTGATTTCATCCAATGTGACTTCACGAGGAATTGACATTCAACAGGTTAGCTTGGTGATTAACTTTGATATTCCTAAGTGCGTGCACAACTACTTGCACCGAATTGGTCGCAGTGGTCGTTGGGGCAGAAAGGGAGTTGGAATCAATTTGATTACTAGGCGCGATGTTTCAAAGATGAAAGAGATTGAGGCGCATTATTCTACACAAATTAATGAGATGCCTGCAAATCTTGATGGGTTGACAAAATAAAAACAAATTCTAACCATATAAATTTCTATACTCTTAATAAAACGTTTATATTTATCCTGTTAATTTTTTTACTATAAAAGTTTTAATTATATTTTATTTATAAATAATAGTAATATATATATAATAAATATGTCACAAGCAATGTTTATAGCAAGTGTACGTAATAATGAAACTTTGACTACAGATGAAAAAAACAATTTAATTGGACAGTATGAAAGTAGCTATCGTGAAATTGGAGTTGACCCTAAATTGTTAATTAATCATACATATATTGAAACAAGTCATTGTACTGCGTTAGTTATAAGAAATAGCGAGAATCTTAGTGTGGGAGCAATATTGTTTAGAATTACTGAATATGGCAGAAAAATAACTTATGTAACAGGAATATCAAAAGAAATATCTACAAACGTTGTTATGCCATTGCTCGCAAAATTATTAAAAACGAAAGGATGGTATGCAGAATTAAGCGGTCCAGTAGAACATATTTTAAGAAGATATTACAATCTAGATAATATTATAGCAAAAAGAGTAATAATAAAGGTTGCTGGTCTTGCTAGCATATATAATGGAAAAAATGTTTTTATAGACGACTACATTTACGTTAAACCGCGTTGCATGCCAATAAGATTGCAACAGCATGACCATGAAGGCAAATTTTTATACGGAATGGGAAAGGAAAGAGTGTATCCTCCAATATTTGGAACATATATAAAGCGAATGGGAAGCTCTCTTGGATATATCGCGAAAAGATTATATGGTATACCGTGTAGGTATAACTTTATAAAAAGCAAAGAAAATGAATGCGAAGGAGTTTGTGCATCATCAAAATCATCTCCTGAAATTGTTTCTAACAATTACATAGCAAGACAAACCGTCTCTGGAATAGAATGGGATCCTGTTCCTGCAGGGGGTAAAAATACAAAAATAAAAAAAACAAAACCAAAAAAAACCAAAAAAAGAAAAAACAAAAACTTGCGTAAAACAAGAAGAAAATAACTCTATATTTGATATAATATACATGTCAATATCCAATATAGAAAAAATAAATACACACTTCAAGTTACCAATTTTTTATAACGAGAATAAATCTGAATTAAACAAGAACATTGTGACAGATTTAGAACTAATTAAAACAGTTGATGCATCCGATTGCACTCCATTGTATCACTATGCTTTTCAACCGAAGACTGTTTTTGCTGAGAAAGTTGTTGAACAAATGGCTAATTATTATACAACTGACAAGAAGTTCTTAAAAGAAACACAGAAACTTTTGTCCACTTTTGCCAAAGGTGGAGCAAAACCAGGTTGCGACGATTTTTGCGCTACTTTTCCCAAAAGTAGCCAAAGTAGCATAATTGACACTTGGGATGAAATCAAAAATGACACTGGATTTAAAGAAAAATATCACTATATTGATTGGCCAATGTGGGAGCATTTAAATAAATCTGATTACTTTCTTCAAATCATGAGTATTTATAATTTAGCCGCTCCAGTTATTTCATTGTGCGCGCCTTTAATAATCCTTATTATTCCTTTTTTTGTAATAAAAATAAAAGGTTTAAATGTTAGCGTTGCTGAATATGTTGAAATACTTAAAACTATTGCGGCAAACCATGCCATTGGAAAGCTATTTACAAAATTCCAAAGTGTAAAAATAGAAGAAAAAATTTATATTCTATTGTCCGCCGCATTTTACATGTTCTCCATTTACCAAAATATATTAACGTGCATGAGATTTCATCAAAACATGACAAAAATTCATTCGCATTTGCATGAAATTAAAGAATGCATTATAACCACTGAGGCAAAGATGTATAATTTTTTATTATATTCATCAGAGTTGTCAACTTATGAAAAATTTAATACAAATTTAAAAGGAAAATTGGCCGTTCTTTCAGGACTAAAGGATAATCTAGAAAAAATTACACCATATCGGTTATCATATGGTAAAATTGGCGAATTGGGTCACGTGTTAAAAAATTTTTATGACATTTATGATGATGAAAAATACAATGATGCATTTTTATATTCATTTGGATTTAATGGTTATATTGAAAATTTAGAAGGGATTATTGAAAACATTAAGAATGAGCATATTAATTTAGCAAAATTTTCTTCAAAGAAAAATTCAAATACATTCAAAAAGGCTTATTATCCAGCTCTAATTAAAAACAATCCAATCAAAAATTCATTCAAATTTAAAAAAAATATAATAATTACCGGACCAAATGCTTCAGGAAAAACAACGACATTAAAAACAGCATTAATAAACGTTATTATTACACAGCAGTTTGGATGTGGGTTTTACGAAAGTGCAAATATTGCGCCATATAAATACATTCATTGCTATTTAAATATTCCTGACACATCAGGACGAGATAGTTTATTTCAAGCAGAAGCAAGACGTTGCAAAGAAATAATTGACGTTATTCAGGAAACTACTTCTAAGGAAACGCATTTTTGTGTATTTGACGAATTATATTCTGGGACAAATCCAGACGAAGCAGTATTAAGCGCAAATGCATTTATGACATATTTAATTAAGTATAAAAATGTCAATTGCATTTTAACAACACATTTTATAGATTTATGTAAAAAGTTGGACGACAATCCTTCTATAGAAAATTTTCACATGAAAACGGTAAAAATGGGGGAAGATTTCAAATATACTTATTTATTGGATAAAGGTATATCAACTGTGCGCGGCGGAATTAAAGTGTTATATGATATGAATTATCCAAAAGAAATAATAGACAATTCGTTTGCTGTGAAATAAAAATATATAAGCTTTTGTTAATAATGGCTTTATCCGATATATTTACTGTCCCTTTTCTTGTTTCTTTAGGAATTACTTTGCTTCTTGTAGGGCTTTTAGGTATGTTTGTTGTTCAACGAATTCAAGAACAAAACCACAAAATGGCCTCTATGTTAGGACTTGTTTCAACAATGGCTGAAGAATTAAATTTTATTAGAGGAAGAATGCAAATTATGACACATGCGCCTCAAACTGGCGGACTGCCTGTTTCGCAAGAGAAACATGCATTTTCTCAAAATTCTGATGTAGACAATTTGATTCCAGTTTCCGATGGCGAAAATGATAGTGATTCAGAAGATGATTCAGAAGATGATTCTGAAAATGATTCTGGCGATGATGAGGAAGATAGTGAAGAATCCTCTCTTTTAGAATTTATTTCACCAATTGAAAATGTTATTGAATTAAATCCAAATGAAATTGAACAACATGTTAAAATAATTAATTTTGGAGAATTAGTAAATTCGCAATTTGAGAATGTAAATGAAGGCCCAGAAAATTTAGATGAAATTCAAGATCTTGATGACATGGGTGACTTAGATGATGATAGCAAAAGTCACAGTGAAAGTGACGAAGAAACAGAAACAGAAACAGAAACAGAAACAGAAACAAAAAATGTTATCAATTTTGATGCAGAAAAAAACGAATTGTCTGAAAACGCAACTCAAGAAAAAATAATAAATTTTATTAAGAGCATTGATATTTCTAATTTAGAAGAACACTCTGATTCTGGAAACATTGATTATAAAAAAATGTCAATGGCCAAGCTTAAAAGCGTGGCTGTTGCAAAAGGGTTAATCCAAGAAAATTCCAAAGCTACTAAAAATGCTATCCTTAAAATGTTGAATTTTGAATAATTTTCTCTAATCATTATATATTATGTCTTGGGCAACATGTTACAGTGGATCTAATAATATTCATTTTGATTTTCCTCCTATTATGGCGGATGGTAGACTTTATTCTAGCTGGCAACCAGAGGCGGTTATAAATGATCGCATTCGCCAACAAGAAAATATAACAACTAGTTGGCAATATAGACAATTTTTAACGCATAATGCAAGTGATATTATAAAAATTAACAACCAAGAAGCTTGCAGTGCATTGGGTCTTCCTTCCCATTTTCAAACAACTGCAACTCCGTCGTCCAACGTCCCTTATGCATTCAAATCTACATTTGACACAAACATTCCAGGATTTGGTTATTGCAACAGTAATTTGAAACAACCTTATTTAACTAGAGAACAATTGCAAGCTAGAATGATTGCGCCAATTGTTAATGTTCCTGTGAATACTAACCAATAAAAAGATAATATAACGATACATTATAAGGAAATGTATCATTATATGTTGGGTCTAACGGCATTAAAATCGGTAAATCCTTATTTTCGCAAATACATTTTAAATATCTTGAATAGTCACGAATTACTATTTTTGAACACATTATCTATTTCTATTATTGTATTTTTTGTCTTTATTTATAAATATCTTTTTGATAAAACATTCCACAAAACAATAGAAAATTATAAAAAGTTAACCATGGGACATTATGCGTGCATTTTTATAATTGCAATATTTACAGTTGTTTCAACCTTATTAGTCTATGATTTTGACAAAAATTATAACACGCCTTTTTTGAATTCTATATTTATGAAAGTTGCATCTGTTGTCTTTTTGTTTTTAGTTGGAGTATTTTTATTTGAAGAAAAATATTCAATAAAACAAATTTTAGGAATTGCTTTAACCGTGTTGGGCGTTTATTTAGTATCAAACGAATAATTACTAGCCATTTTTATTTTTATAAACTATAAAGCATTCTAATCATAATACTTAAACAATAATAATTATATATGAGTATTATTATTTAACACCTTATAGTAGAATATGAAAGTTTTAAGTATAGACGTTGGAATTAAAAATTTAGCATTTTGTTTATTTGTCAATCCAGACGACGGAACAGCAAATTATCAAATTGCAAAATGGGACAGTATAAATTTAAGTCAAAAAATTGAAGCAAAATGTTGTGAAGTAGAAAAATTCAAAGACTGCAATAAACCTGCCAAATTTATTAAGAATGGAAAATGTTATTGTCTCAAACATAGCAAAAAACAACCATTCCAAGTTCCAACATCTGATTTAAAACCTGCTTTCATAAACAAACAAAAAATTAGCGGATTATATGAGTTGGCTGAAAAATATAAAGTAAAATATGAAAATCCAATAAAAAAAGCCGAATTGGCCGCATTAATTAACAATTATGTTTTTGAAAAATGTTTTGAACCCATAACAGAGACAAATGCTTCAAAAATAGATTTGGTAACCATTGGCAAAAATATGAAGCAGAAGCTAGATACTATTTTAAACGAACATTTGTCAACTATTACGCACGTTGTCATTGAAAATCAAATTAGTCCTATAGCAAATCGGATGAAAACCGTTCAGGGAATGATTGCTCAGTACTTCATTATGAGAAATGATAACATTACTATTGAGTTTGTTTCCGCTTCTAACAAATTAAAAGACCAAAATGCGAGTTTAAAAACAAGTTATGGTGAGAGAAAGAAGCTAGGAGTTCAACAATGTTTAGACGCGGTGACAAATAACATTAATTACACGTCATGGGAAACATTTTTTAAAAATCACCAAAAAAAGGATGATTTAGCAGATTCTTTTTTACAAGGAAAATGGTTTATTGAAACTAAAATTTGATAGAAAAAATAAAAAATGAAAAATAACATTATTTGAAATAACTTGATGTTTAGTTTAGAACCAATAATTTTTGCTCCACTTTTCTCAAAAGTGGATAAAATATAATATATAATTCGTAATACTTAAAATTATATGTTCTTATTAATCCATAATAGATTAGAATGGACGGTGGAATTATTGACATTTCTGATTTAAATATGGGAAATAGCGGACCATCTTTAAAGTCATCTAATTTTGGTGGCGGAATTGAGCTTTTAATGAACGACAATAAGAAATCTGGCGGTGGACGCCCATCTAGTGACATTGATATTGATGATTTAAATAATTTAGAAAATGAACTGAATGATTTAGTGGAAGATGAACCTGACAGAAATTTATTTGAGGGCCAATCTGATATGTTTAGCAAAAGTTTTTCATTAAATTACGATGAAAAACCATCTGTAAGATTTGACGAGGCTTCTAAAACCATTGGTCAAGCCACTGCTGAAGGCTCGCCTGATAATAAGACCTGGGATGGTTTTACCAAGTTCAATAATGTCCCCATTAACCCTGATAAGCCAATGTCAAGTCAACCTCAAATGAGCAAGGAAGAGCTCTTAAGAGAGAAGTTTAAGTATTTAAGAAAGTTGGAAGCTTTAGAACAAAAGGGTGTCAACTTAACTAAAAAATACAGCATGGAGTCGCCTCTTGCCGAAATGCAAGGTGAATATGAGATGATCATGGAGGAGAAGACCAAGCAGAACTCCATAAAGTTCCAAGGTAACATGCTTATGGCGTGCATTAATGGTATTGAATTTTTGAATAACCGCTTTGATCCTTTTGATGTCAAGTTGGACGGTTGGTCAGAGCAAGTGAATGAGAACATGACTGATTATGATGACGTTTTTGGTGAACTTTATGAGAAGTATAAGAGCAAGGCTTCTATGGCGCCAGAACTCAAGTTACTTTTCCAACTTGGAGGTAGCGCAATGATGGTGCATATGACTAATACAATGTTCAAGTCGGCAATGCCTGGCATGGATGACATTTTGCGTCAAAACCCAGATCTAATGCGTCAGTTCCAAACAGCCGCGGTAAATTCCATGAGTCAACAGAGTCCTGGATTTTCCGGTTTTATGAATAATATAATGAACCCTGAGCCTCAGGTTTCTATGAACGGTCCTCCGCCGCCACCTATGGCCACACAGGGTCCAGGTGCACCCATGCCCCCTTCTAGCCGACCTGGTAACAATAGCAGTTTTAATAGCCGACCTGATCTAGGTGCAAGCATGGGACGCAGCAACTTCAACCCAAATCAGAATGATGGAATCAATATCCGAGAAAATTTTTCAGGTGCAAATGAAGGCGATAGAAGCACTAGACGCGGACCAGGTCCTCGCGCTGAAATGAAGGGTCCTGCCGATATTTCTGATATTTTGTCTGGTTTAAAGACCAAGACCATTAATATTCAAGAGGCGGTTCCTCAACAGAGCAATACCAATAATATAAGTATTAATGATAGCAGTACAATCAGCATTTCAGACTTGAAGGAGTTACAGTCTGATGGAAATATGCCCAAGCGCAGTAAGAGACGTCAAAAGTCTGACAAAAACACTGTGAGCTTGGACATCTAAAAAAATTGATTAAAAATTTTTGCACCAATATATATTTACAATACTTATCAAGATGTTCGGATTTAATTTTGCATTATTATTTATTAGCTGTTTTGCTGTGCAAGTGTATAGCAAAACAACGGTTATGGTGGTGCTTGGGTGCGCCATTCAAGATGTCCAACAAGAGAGAGTTTCGGCGGCTCTAGATTACGCCAAATCACTAGACAACTCTGAAATTGTGTGGTTTGTGACTGGTGGTGTAAAAAATGCAGTGACCCAGAAAGTCGCGACAGAAGCAGAACAAATGAAAGAAAAAATATCAGGATCAAAGGGAAGAATTGTCTTGGATGACAAGGCAAAAAACACTGCAGAGAATTTTGCCTATTTAAAAAAATGGGTTACTGAAACATACGATAATGTGGAAATCGTTGAAATTGTTGTTACCACGTCTGATTTTCACAAAGAGCGCGCTGCCAGGATTTTCAATGGCATATTTCCAAATAATGCATCCAAACTTGAATGGAATTTGAGCATCAGCAATAATTGCAAGAATTGCTGGAATGATGAGATAATTCACATGAAAAACGTTGCAATTGATGTAAAGAACGCGGTGCGCATTTTAGCGTGAAGAATTCATAAAAAATAAATAGAGGCATATAGTAACTAGAAGAATGCATGAAAATGGCTTGTTTATATTTCGCAGAGATTTTAGAACAGTAGATAATAATGGACTCAATTTAATAAACAGCAAATGTAAAAATGTATATACTGTTTTTATTTTTACTCCTGAACAAGTGGGAACTGGAAATCATTACAAATCCAACAATGCTCTTCAATTTATGATTGAAAGTTTAGGAGATTTAGCTTCAGAGATTCATAAGCACGGTGGAAAACTCCTCTTTTTTTATGGTTCAAATAATAAAGTTGTTTCCGAGTGCATTGAAGCATTAGACATTAATTATGTTTGTTTTAACGCAGATTATACTCCTTACGCATTGGAAAGAGACCATGATATTATTGAGATTTGCAAGAAGAAAAAGATTGAATGCGAATTAGCGCATGATTATTATTTACATGAACCAGGAACTATTTTAAGTGGTGGAGGAACGCCCTATAAGAAATTTACTCCATATTATCACGCGTCTCTCAAAAAACAAGTTCAACCTCCAACAAAAGCACATAAAATTAAATTCAAGCAGTCAAGCAAGCATCTTTCAAATACTATTTCTCTCGCGACAGCGCTTTCCAAGTTTACAAAGGCGAATAATCAAATCCTTGTCCATGGAGGCAGACCAGATGCTATAAAGACGCTGAAGACTGCATTAAAAACCCAAAAGCATTATACCAAAACGCACGATGAAGTGGATAAACCAACGTCTTTGATGTCAGCATATATCAAGTTTGGTTGCATAAGTATTCGCGAAATGTATAAAGCTTTCAGAAGCAATCATGATCTCGTCCGGCAATTAATATGGCGAGATTTTTACATGAATGTTCTTTATGCTTATCCTTATGTTCTCGGAAAGCCAATGAAACCGGCTTATTCCAAGATTAGATGGCATAAGAACGCACGATGGTTTGACGCGTGGAAAAAGGGTGAAACAGGTTTCCCTATTGTAGACGCAGGAATGAGAGAAATGAATACTACCGGATTTATGCACAACAGAGCTCGTCTTATAGTGGCATCTTTTTTAACCAAGACGCTTTTAATTGATTGGAGAGAAGGCGAAGAATATTTTGCCACCAAGCTAACAGACTATGATCCTGCGAGTAACAATGGTAATTGGCAGTGGATTGCGTCTAGTGGCGCAGATTCACAGCCATATTTTAGAATTTTTAACCCATGGGCTCAAAATGAAAAAGTAGATCCTGATTGCAATTATGTGAAAAAATGGGTTACAGAGTTAAAAGATGTTCCGGTAAAGGATATTTTGAATTGGGATACAACTTGGGAAAATTATAAAAAAGAAACAAAATATCCCAAACCAATTTGCAACTATGAAGAACAAAAAGAGAAGGCCCTCGCAATGTTTAGAGCTATTTATTAATAGTTATAATTCATTTATTAAATTATATGTTAAATGTAATAAATGAATAACAAAGACGAAAACAAAAACGAAACAAAAATTATTGTAAATAAGAAAGACTATAAAATGACAAGATTAAATAAGAATAGCTATTTATTTGAGTATGAAATTGAAAACAACAACATTTTTCTAGGAAAGATTATAAATTTAGATTTTATTGAAATGATGCATCAAATCAATAAAGAAGACATATTTGAAGATTTTTATATTGAGAAGCATTCAGAAAACGCCGCAACGGTTTTTATATTGTTCAAGCATTTTTTCAGTGACTTTGGAGTTCCTCAAAAATATGCGCATCTTGATATTACGCTTGAAACCACTGCTAATCAAATTATTTATAGAACAACAACTAATACTAATTTGCCAAAAAGCAACTTAACGCCATCATTGGCGCTTTTGCCAATTTTAGATGTAACCGCGATGTGCCATTTTATTAATCCTCATAAGGTCAGTATTGAAACTTTAACAAATTTTTACAACCATTTTGATTATCCTGACTTTATGGAAAAGATGGCAACAACAATTATAAGTAAAATCTTTTTGAGAACCAAACAATTTATAGAGAAAATAAATATAATATAAATAAGAAACATGTTTGAAATGTTTACTACTATTAAAAAAACAATTTCAAATGTAGTATTTATAATTGATGTTGTTGCCAATTTTTTATATGAATACGTTAGTTTTTTAATAAACCAAAATTACTGCGAATTTATACACAGACTGGCAAAAAAATTGTCTCAAAAAAATATCTTATATGTAAAGATGTTTCAGGCCATTTCTCTCAATAACAATTTAATTGATGGTGCAATGAATGCAGAATTATTAAAATATACAGATTCTGCACCTTATACAGATGATGACGTTGACAATCGGTTGCTTTGCGAAATTCAAAAAAAATATTATTTGACTCACTATAATTTACCAATCCCAATTAATTCAGGAATGATTTCACTTGTTTATAAGATGAGGACTGTAGATAATCAGAGTGTTATTGTTAAAATGAAAAGGAAGAATATTGATGAGAAATTGGATGATGCTATTGAAAAGTTGATATTCTTCATTAAGATATTGTCATTTATTCCACAGTTTAATACACTTGATATTCCGAATGTAATTAAAAAGAACATTAATTTATTGCGTCAACAATTGGATTTTGGCGAAGAGGTTAAAAATACAAAGGAAATGGCCGAAAACTGCAAGAACTTGAAATACGTAAAGATACCAGGAATTTACGAATATGCAACAAAAGAATATCCAAACATTATTATTATGGATTATATAAAAGGTGTTCATATTTCAAAATTGGATGAAAAAGATTATGATGAATATGCAAAGTTAGTTTTGAAGTATGGATTTGTTTCAATTATAAAAGATAGTGTTACTCATGGAGATCTTCACGCAGGAAACATTATTTTTATTAAAAATGAAGCGGAACCTATATATCAATTGGGATTAATAGACTTTGGAATAGTTACGCGAGTAAATAAAGAAACAACTCAACACTTCCTAGAAATTATAAGCACCATGTTTACAGAAACTAGTAAAAATTTGGCTGAAAAAGTTTTAAATGCGTTTATTGAACCTCGCAAAACTTTTCAAAAAATTCCAGTTGAATGCAGACAGAACTTGTATGCAGAGGCTAGTAAAATAATAGAAGAAGCAATTCACAATTCAAAAGATGCAAGCCAAGTAAAAATATATGAGTTCATGAAAAAATTTAATGAATATTTAAATGGAAATAATTTGCGCGAATGCGGTTTATATGTAAGCGACGAATTTGTAAAGTTTCAAATGGCGCTTGCAATGTCGCAAGGAGTTAGTCTTTGTTTGTGCAAAAATGATTATATGCCATTTGCTAACAAGGTAATTAATGATCTGTTTCACGCGGATTTATTGTTGGAGTCTTTTTAAGTAATTTGTTATAATAAGCTCCTACAAAACTAGTTTATTATAATTTTTGCAAAAAATAATATATTGTCGCATATTAAAATGGATTCAAATGATATTATTGCGTCTTTTATTGCTGGGGGGGCAATTAGTTATATTGTTTTTAGAAAAAAACTTGTTACTTTCACATATGATGGTAAATCAAGAAATATTCCAAAAGTACCATTTCGCATGACTGTTGATAAGGGCGTAAAAGGAATTAACACTTTAGATTTTTACAATTGCAAAAATTTAGTAGTTGTTGACATTCCTGAAGGTGTAGTAGAGACAAATGAATTTGTTTTTAAATATTGCAGTTCTTTGAAAACTGTTTCCCTTCCTAACAGCTTAATAGATATTAGTAATGATCTTTTCTCTAATTGCTATTCTTTAAAAACTATTAAACTTCCTGAAAAACTGACAACCATTTCCTATAATGCTTTCTATAGCTGCACCTCTTTAACAACTATTAATATTCCTAATAGTGTAACAAACATATATGACAGCGCTTTTTCTGGGTGCACTTCTTTAGAAACAATAAACATTCCTAATAAAATAAACAAAATTAATAATGACATTTTTTTTAATTGCCGATCTTTAAAAGCCATTGATATTCCTAATAATGTAATAATCATTGGCGATACTGCTTTTTGTCAGTGCTCCTCTTTAAAAACTATTGATATTCCTAATAACGTTAAAACCATTGGCAAAGCCGCTTTTCAAGATTGCATTTCTTTAAAAAAAATTAAACTTCCTGACACTTTGGATATCATTAGTGATTTAGCTTTTTCTAACTGCATTTCTTTGTCAAGTATTGACATTCCTAGGGGCGTTGATACAATTGGATGTCTCGCTTTTAATCTTTGCATTTCTTTAACATCTATTATCATTCCTTATGGTGTAACAGAAATTGGCAAAGCCGCTTTTTCTTTATGCATTTCTTTATCAAGTATTGACATTCCTGATAGCGTTAAAACCATTGGAGATGAAGCTTTTGCTGGCTGCACTTCTTTAAAAACCATTGACATTCCTAATAGCGTTAAAACCATTGGCGAAAGAGCTTTTTATGGATGCTCTTCTTTGTCAAGTATTGACATTCCTGATAGCGTTGAAACCATTGAACCATGCTCTTTTTACGAATGCTCTTCTTTATCAAGTATTGACATTCCTGATAACGTTGTAACCATTGGAATTGGAGCTTTTTTTAGATGCATTTCTTTAAAAACAATAAAGATTCCTGATAGTGTTAAATTCATTGACGGAAGCGCCTTTGAAAGTTGCACTTCTTTAGAAAAAATAAATATTCCACCAGGCTTAAAAACCGTTGGCGATTATGCTTTTAAAGGTTGCACTTCTTTAAAGCCTTTAAATTTTCCTGAAGGAGTAGTCGTTGGCGAAGGAATATTTGACAAGTAAGTAATTAAATCCGTTTAATTCTTATAGTCAAATTAATGTAGGAATATTATTTTTATTAAATTATTAACATTTTATTTAAATTTGTTGTAATTATAATTTTATTAAAAAAAAATATAATATATAATAGTAAAATGGATTCAAATGATATTATTGCGTATTTTGTTGCGTTAGGGGCAATTAGTTATATTGTTTTTAGAAAAAAACTTGTTACTTTCACGTATGATGGTAAATCAATAAATTTTCCAAAGGCACCATTTCGAATGGCTGTTTCTAAGGGCGTAACAAATATTAATCCTGATACTTTTTATTGCGCAAATTTAGTAGTTGCTGACATTCCTGAGGGGGTAGAATCAATTTATCTTTCTGCTTTTCATCATTGCCATTTTTTAAAATTTGTTTCTCTTCCTAATAGCTTAAATCTTATTAGCGATTCGGCTTTTTCTAATTGCTATTCTTTAAAAAAAATTATTATTCCCAACAGCGTAGGACGGCTTGGCGAAAAAGCATTTCGTAATTGCAAATCTTTGCGCACGGTTGTTCTTTCTAATAGTTTAACAGTCATTTTCGTAAGCACTTTTGCTTTGTGTAGTTCTTTAAAAACCATTGATATTCCTGATAATGTTGCCGTAATTGATGCGACCGCTTTTGCTTATTGCAGTTCTTTAAAAACTATTAAACTTCCTAAAAACCTGACAACCATTAAAAATGGAGCATTTCAATTCTGCACTTCTTTAAAAACTATTAAATTTCCTGAAAACCTGACAACCATTGGAACTAATGTATTTTATTTTTGCAGTTCTTTAACATCTATTAGCATTCCTAATGGTGTGACAAAACTTGGAGAATATGCTTTTGGAGAGTGCGCTTCTTTAAAAAATGTTATTCTTCCTGATAGACTAGCAAAAAATCCTTCCGATCAGGATTCAACCAGCGTTCCTATTGAGGGGTCGCAATTCATTAACAACTGTGTTTTTTTGAATTGCATTTCTTTAGAAAAAATAAAAATTTCTGAGGACGTAACAAAAATTGGTAATGATGCTTTTAATAATTGCATTTCTTTAAAAAATATTATTCTTCCTAATAGCTTAAAAATTATTGGAAACAATGCTTTTGAGCAGTGCGTCTCTTTAAAAATCATTGACATTCCTGAGGGAGTGGAAAGCATTGGCGATAGCGCTTTTAGTGATTGCATTTCTTTAGAAAACATAAATATTCCAAAAACTGTAACAAGCATTGGCGAATATGCTTTTGCGAATTGCAATTCTTTCAAAATCATTAAAACTCCTGAGGGCATTAAAAGCATTAGCAATGGAACTTTTTGTGGTTGCATGTTTTTAAAAACCATTGACATTCCTGAGGGAGTGGAAAGCATTGGAGATAGCGCTTTTAGTGATTGCATTTCTTTAGAAAACATAATTATTCCAAAAACTGTAACAAGCATTGGCTTTTTTGCTTGGATGGGCTGCACTTCTTTAAAAACTATTATTTTTCCTGAAAATATAGAAAATTTTAACACTGCATTGTTTTTTGACTGCACTTCTTTAGAAACCATTCAACTTCCAAAAAATCTAAAAAATCTTGGATTGAATTGTTTTAACGGTTGCACTTCTTTAAAATATATTGACATTCCTGAGGGAGTGGAATTCATTGACTATAGTGTTTTTGAAAATTGCACGTCTTTAGAAACCATTCAACTTCCAAAAAATCTAAAAGATCTTGGAATAAGTTGTTTTAAGGGTTGCACTTCTTTAAAAAAAATTACGCTTCCTAACAATTTGGAAAAAATTGACGATAATACTTTTGAAAATTGCACGTCTTTAAAAGAAGTAAATATTCCTACAGGCTTAAAAACCGTTGGCGATTATGCTTTTAAAGGTTGCACTTCTTTAAAGCCTTTTAAATTTCCTGAAGGAGTAGTCGTGGGCAGGGGAGTATTTTATAAGTAATTAAATTTTTTAGAATCTCGCGTGTAAAAGTTTTATATGACACCTATAAAGTATTTCTTATAATAAGCTCCTAAAAAATAGCTTATTATAATTTGAAAAAATTTATATGTTATTTTATATTATAATGAAAACGTTTAATCGTGTTGCACCTTTTTTTGTTTTAGGGGGAATAGGATATACTATTTATAAAAAAAACAAAACTGAAAATCTTGTTACATTCATTTATGATGGAAAATCAACCAATTTCCCCAAAGTGCCATTTCACATGATTCTTGCTAATAGCGTAACAAGCATTCCTGAAGGTAAATTTTCTGGTTGTAAAACTTTAACAAAGATTACTTTTTCTAAAAGCTTAAAAAGTATTGGCGAAAGTTCTTTTTCTGGTTGCATTGCTTTAAAAACCATTGACATTCCTGAGGGCGTGGAAAGCATTGGCGATGCAGCTTTTTATAGTTGCGCTTCTTTATCAAATATTAACATTTCTGCAAGAATAACAAGCATTGGCAATTATGTTTTTGATAATTGCACTTCTTTAAAAACTATTAAAATTCTTGGAAGCGTAACAAGCATTGGAGATTACGCCTTTAAAAGTTGCAGTTCTTTAACATCTATTACCATTCCTAATGGTGTGACAAAACTTGGAGAATATGCTTTTGGAGAGTGCACTTCTTTAACAATTATTAACATTCCTAAAAAAGTGACAAGTATTGGCTGCAATATTTTTGATAGATGCACTTCTTTAAAAACTATTAACTTTCTTGGAAGCATAAAAAATATTAGTGATTATGCTTTTAATCAGTGCACTTCTTTAAATGTCATTGAGCTTCCTGATGGCGTAACAAGCATTGGTAGTTTTGCTTTTAATGAGTGCACTTCTTTAAAAAAAATTAAGCTTCCTGACTCATTGGAAAACATTGATGCTTGTGCTTTTTTGAATTGCACTTCTTTAGAAAAAATAAATATTCCACCAGGCTTAAAAACCGTTGGCGGTTCTGCTTTTTATTATACTTCTTTAAAGCCTTTTAAATTTCCTGAAGGAGTAGTCGTCGGCGAAGTATTTAAAAGTATTTAATAGTAATTAAATTTGTTGTATTTTCAGAGTAAAATTATTTTATAACAAACAATAAATCTCGCTAGAAAAATTGACAACGATATTTATATGATTAAAAATTAGGTTTTCCTATTTCATTTTTATTTACTATAATTTTACCTATTTTACTGAATTTTTATAAATAAAAACTTCTTTTGCAATGTTCCTGACTATTTTTTCATGTTTCTTGTTATCATCTTCTGAGGTGGAACCACCCATAGATTCCAATAATATATTCTGATATTCCATGTGTTTCTTTGTCTCAGTGTCTTCTGCAGTAGGATTTTCTTCTCTCCATTGCGGAAGCTGTTTTATATTTTTATGTTCAATTCCTTTTATTGCGCGTTTAATTTTTATATTTTCGCCATTTTCTTTTTCCCAAGCATTTTTGTCTTTTATATATAACGTTTCTCGCTTCAAGTCGCTGCAGTGAATGGGCCTTTTAAATACATCAAGTGCGTGAAGATTGCGCATAAATATTTTGCTCATTCCCTCCACATAACCAACGCGACCAATCATATCTAAATCCGACAATTGCAATTGAACCTGATTGACAAAATCGTCAATATTGAGGGCATCTTTGCATTGTTCGTTCAAGAAGAATTGCAGATTGAATTGGTTATTATTTGTAGTATTATTAGTCGTGTTACCAATTTTGGGGATAGTTTCGCTCAAAAGTTTTCGCATTTCTTGATTTTCAAGTAAAATGGCCTGGTTTTGTTCAACGACTTTAAGAAACATTTCCTTTAACGTGGGTTCATCAGTTGGCGTAGTTTCTGAAATAACTTGATTGGTCTCAACAATGCTGGTGCAGATTTTTTTGTGTTTCCATAAACCCTGTCGGTGTTTATATTCGTTGCCACATTCGCACGTAAATGTGGTCTCAACTTCTTTGGCTATTTTTTTGTCATCCACGGTCATCATTTTGTCATTCTTTTTATGTTTACTAGACAATAAATGTTTCTTATAATTACTAACTTTACAGCTATTAAAGTCACATTTTTCGCACCGGAATATTTTGGCTTCTTTTGGCTTATTTTTGTCATCCATTTGTCCTCTAAATAGAGGACAGAAAATAAGTCTAAATCTTTTTCACCAAAAATACTAAAAAATTAGCGTCGCAATTTTTTCGTTATTTTTTTGGCGAACCACACCATAATGCTCAGAATGGCGCATTTTTACCCCCTTTTTCATAAAGTATTTCCGTTTTTGAAAATTGGACATTTTTTTTGTCCATTTTTTGATTTTGGAAACACTTTTGCCCCCTTGTTTTTCGCCATTTTCTTTAAGTTCACTTTTGGATAATATATACTATTTTTGAAGTATTTAAAGGCGGTGCCGGCGGCTGTAGTGCTTTTTTTTTAGTTGGTGCTTTTTTTTACGTTTACTAGTCTTTCTTCGCTTTTTTCCACCTTTTTCATTTCTCCTCGTAACATTTTCGACTGGTCTCGGCGATTCTGGTTGCAAACGCTCCGGACATATGCGGCAATTTTGCATTGAAGAAAATAATCCTGGAATACAACAATCGCTTCCTTCATTCCCAACAACATCTGCTATAGGAACGTGCATTTCTGATGCAATATCTGTTAGTGGAACCTCTTCCAAATTAATTTCCTTTATTGATGGATAGTCTCCATTTCTTGAAGAATTGGAATTTTGACGAGCTATCTCAACAGAAGCCATTGGAATTTGATCTGTCCCAATTATGTCTTCATCTAATGGAACAATTTGATGTCTTCTATTTTTTCTAGTAAACCAGCTTCTTCTATTTGCTGGGGGTGTTTGGGGTCTAGCTCTAACTTGAAATTCCACTTGTCTTGATTCTAAATCTGGATTAATTCTACTGCTACTGCGCCGTCTTAACGTAAATGGATTCGGCATTTATATAATATAACTAAAGAATTTAAAATTGAAACCGTTAAATGAAAAATCAAAAATAATAGTAGTATAATGCAATCATTTACTGAAAGTATGAACGCGCAAAATAAGGTTTCCTTCCTCTTTATTGATGGAAGCTACTTTTGCTTTTATCGGTATCACTCAATTATGAGATGGTGGAAAAGCGCGTATCCGGAGACACCCATTGAAGACCCTTTTAAGAATGAAAAGTTTGTTGAGAAGTTTAGAAAGACGTTTGTTGATACAGTTAACACATTGACAAAGAAGCTGGGAATAATCGCAGATGACCCAATTTTGATCGTCGGAAAGGATTGCAAGAGAGAAGACATCTGGCGGAACGAGTTTTACGATAAATATAAGGCAACTAGAACAAAGGACGACGGTTTTATGGGTGGTCCGTTCTTTAAAATGGTTTACGAGGACAAATTGTTTCAAGAGGGAGGAGTCAGAGCCATTCTAAAGCACCCTAAGTTGGAAGCCGATGATTGCATCGCAATTTCTGTGAAGCATATTTTAGCAACAGTCCCCAACGCACACATTACCATCATTACAAGCGACAAGGATTATTTGCAGCTTGCAACAGGTCAAGTAAAAATTTATAATCTTGCATTCAAGAATATTTCAGAGGCAACGCACGGTGGAAGTGCCGAAGCAGACTTGTTTTGCAAGATTGTCATGGGCGATTCAAGTGACAACATTACTTCTGTTCTAAATAAGTGCGGTCCCAAGACAGTGTTGAAGTGTTTTCAAGATAGAGCCTACTTTGATGAAAGAATGAAAAAGGAAAACGCATATGAAAAGTTTGAACTCAATCGCAAGATTATTGATTTTAATTATATTCCGCAGAATTTGGTTGACGAGTTTATGCAATCAGAAAACTGTATTTATTCATAGATTCAAACATATATTTGCAATTGGTCTTAACTCCATCCATATATTTCCCAATGCATTACCACCAATTACTGTTACCCTTCCATCTCTAATAACCCCTTTTCCTTCCCATATTCTAGTTTCCAATTTTTCTTCACTGCAACGCATTGCAGGATGCACTAAAAGTTTATTTCCACTTTTTAACAAATCTGACCTAACTTCTTGATATAAATTAATCTTATAATAGCATATTCCTTTTTGAACGGCGCGACTAATATTGTCCCATAATGCAAGCTCTTCAATAGTCAACGCAATGCCCTTTTTTCCACCCATTTTCTTTGCTTCTGCACAAGTTTTATATACAGATGGTTTGATAAATTTCATTCCATGATCAATTAGCATTTGTTTTCTTTTTTCATCTTCACACAATTCTCCGATTCGGAAGTATTTTTCTCCATGAAAACAATGTTCGCCACTTTCATAAGTTCTTTCAATTTTAGTGGTCATTGTCATTACAATATCATTTTCCCAGAAATTACTCAATGACCTGTATTCTTTCTTTCCAGAGAAGAAATTGACAACGCCTTCTTCCAAGATTTTATTGTCCGACATTTTTATTTAATTGATTTTAAACATTAATTAAAATCAATTTTATATTCTTCGCGTTTTATTACCACCGTAATATGGTCTATATCTTCTAGTATCGTATTCATAATTTTTATTTCTATCATAACTATTATTTCTATCATAACTATTTGGGTATGCGTTGTAATAATTTGGTCCAACATTTCTATATTTATTTCTCTCTTTTTCCATTTCTTCATCTGTTTTCCTGTATTTAATTGAAGACGGAGAAACGTGACCTCTTTCATAAAAGTCCAATGGTTGATAAACTAAACCAAACATGTCCGCAAAGGCCTGCCTTATTTTTTCATATCGCATATTACACGCTATAACAGGTCTTTTTAATAGTGGAATGGAATCTCCTGGATATAACTCCAAATCAACAATAACATAATAACTCAATTTAGAATCACCCATTGAACTATTAGGTCTATTAACATTAACGTATCTATTTATGCTGCTAATTGCGCCACCAATCATATTATTTTGTTCTTCAAAAGGACTTCCCCCTATTTTAGCAGCCCTTCTTTTTTTAAGAGCGGCCCTTAATCTGGGCGGAGGAACTAGAGGACGACGCGCAGGTGGACGAGCTCCCCTATGAAGACGCAAATTTTCTCTATATTCGTCCATAATGTGGTCTAAATGATTAGAAAAATTGTCATTTTGTCCAAACCAGCTTGCATCTCTAGCAGCAGGTGATAAAAATTTCCATTGCGTTTGAAAAATTAAATACATAAAATATGTAGGTATTTCGCGAAGCTGATATATAAATTTGTTATTAATGGTACTAGTCATAATTTCATAATGTTGAACGCCAGATTCAGGAATTTCTGTTAAAAGTATAAATGCATAATGATTAAATTGATCTGCAATATCTTCATTTCCTGTATTAGGTACAACTCTGTAATGCCCTGATTCTGCCACAACTATGTTGTTTCTAGCTCGCGTTATGTTTGGGTAAACTTCAAGAGCATTGCTTATAACTTCATAAGAGTTTTCTCTACCGCCTCTTCCCATATTAACAATCTGTCTATTTGACACAACTCCAAAAACCATTGCACCATCATCGTCTTGAAAATTAACATATGTTCCCTCAGGAATAGGATTTTGCGCAGTAGTGTCAATAATAATAAATTTTATTTTGAATAAACGTTCAAGAACATTAACAGCCGTCATGTCTCCCCAATAACGCGCGTTAGGATCTCTAATAACATTTCTAACTGCTGCATAATTATTTCCAATCCATCTGCCTTGGTCGTCTAATAAAAAACTAAATTGACGTTTGTATTCTTGTTGAACATCTGGTGCATGTTCATCAATATTTTCAATGGCTCTGTGAACATCCCATCTATTAATTTCTTCATCTGTAATTCCATGAACAGGGTCCGCTATAGCCATTCTTAATGATTCTTGCGTATAATAACCGTCGCCATTTGTAAATGGATTAGTTGATATATTCCCACTATTAATAAGCTCATTATTAAATATCATTGCAATTGCATGAAACAAACAATTGCCGCCTCCTGGATTATCAATAACTTTCCAACTTTCAATAATATCCATTTTTTGTTCTTCTGGCAAATTTGCAGTTAAATGTTCTCTAATGGAATCTTCGTATAAATAAATAATATTTTCTTGCAAAGTTAACGTAGTTTCTCCGTCTGTCCATCTTTCATTATCATGTTGAATTTTTTTTATAATTTTTTCTCCTGGAGTTAATGGCTTGTCTTCATCAATGTCATCCAAGCCTTCAATATCCGAATCACTGTCTTCGTCGTCCTCAACTAGTTGTCTGCATTTTTCACGAATTCCAAGTTTAGTCAATTGTGGAACAAGAATGTCAATTGCATCATGATACTTTTGTTTTAACGCCTTCGTGGAACGTTTAAAAATTCCTAATTTATTTTTATTTTCAGTTTTATGATTGTTATATAATTTCAAATTATCTGCCAATAGTTTAACAGTGCTATATGTTCCTCTGTCAAAAAATAGATAATCAGGAACAAATGGAATAACTGCAGCGTCTTCATTAATTTGCTCATATGAATCAATAGTTCTTTCATATATTTTATTCAATATGTTTCCCAAATTCTGTTTTGTGGTGATAAGCGAAATTTCTCTTGAATACTTAATTGCAGACACTTTGGAGTATATTGTAATTAGGTCGTAACATAACGTCATTGATGCTTGCAATCTTATATAGTCGTTTTGTTGCTCTTTAAACTTTGTGGAATCTGGAAAAGCAAAATCCAACGCGCTAGACGGTTGTTTCTCTAATGGAGCGCTTTTGCGCGTTATATATTGGGTTAAAGCATCGCGCTGTTGTTGTGTGTATTTTTCGTTATATTGTGAGAGAAGAGTTCTAGCAACACCTAATTTACCTTCAATAATTTCGGTTCCAGTATTTTTTCCAACAATATAATCTCTCACGTTTTCTAAAAACACCTCCGTTTGTCTGTATAATATTTTCCACATTCCAAGGTCAATCACCTGTTCATATTTTAACAAAGTAAACATATAGATGTCAAATTGATATCGGTTAATTAATAGTAGACTAGGATAGTTATAATAATTTGCAAGCAACTCAACGTAATTCTTTGGGGTAGCTTCAGTTCTTTTTATAAAATTTTCTGCTTGACTCGCAATTCTTTTTAGTGAATTAAAACTATTGCCGAGTTCTTTATTGGATGAAGGGTTAATGTTATTCAAAATATTTTTATAGCACTGTATGTCAAATTTAATCAAATTTAACGTTAATATATTTTGATGAACCTTTTCTATATTTTGCGATTTAAAAAAATTCTCTTTTGAAATATATAATTTAATATAAAATGCATATAATGCTCTAATATACGCTATTTGTGCGTTAGTTTTGCTAAGTAGTAGTTTCAATGATTCTAAAAATTTATTTAAAAACTGTTTCTTGTATTTTTCTAATAATATTACAGCTTGCAGAAGTTGATTTTTTATTTGCGGATTCTGCAAAACGACGTTAAGTGGAACTCTTCTATTTCTAGAATCTTGAATAATAGCGTTAATATTTGCAACGGCATCATCATAGTTTTTCTTATTTTTAAAAACATTGTCTAAAGCATTTGTAGTAATAGCTGGAATGGTCGGCGCAACAGGAATGCCTGATGTATCTTCTACCGGACTTGCTATTGGTGTTGTTGATTTTGAATTTACAGCAGCAGAAAATATTCCTATTGAACTATCAAACTCCTCTTTTGCAATTCTAAAAGCATTTCCCTTTTCTAATAAATCTTCATATAAAGGCTCTAGCACTTTCCTGTTTAATTTTATATCTTCGCCGTAGTTTCTATCAATAGAATATAACAAATTTAATGATATAGGGTCGCTTGATAAATTTGCTTCATCATCCAAATTTACAACAGTTTGGAAGACTAATTTCTTTCCAGCTAATTTGCGCGCGATTTTTGGGATGTTTTGTTTTGCGTGCTCTTCCTCTGCTGCAGCTTCTTCCGGAGTTTTAGGTTTATTAACTCCTTTTGCTGTACCAGATTCATATTCGTCTTTAAATTTGCTCAAGTCAGTTGAAACCGCAAATCCTCTCATAATGTCTCCATGCACCTTTTTAAAGTTATTTAATTCTGCAGAAGCTAGTTGGTTTTGCATTGCAATGTTTTGTTGATAACCGTATAATCCTTGACCATATGGTGAATTCATAATATTTTTTTCAAAACTTTTAGTGTCAATTTGCCAATCCCCATTTATCCATTCATGCGCAAATATAGTATATGGCTTTCCACGGATATAAAAGTTAGAATTTTTTCTGAACAAAGCATCAAGTGTAATTTTAATATTATTATCAACAATTCCAGCCTTAGTTGCTTCTTCTAAAGTCATTCTTTTCTGAAAAGATGAAGTAACGCTTCTGTTCACTAAACTATTAAAATCGTTCTTGTTAAAAAATTGTGTGTATTTTTCAGATTTTGGATAACCACGAGGGATATTGTATACGGCCGAATTAGTTAGTTTAATAAGAGGGTTGAAATAAACTGTGTCACTTTTTATATTTGGAACAGTCATGTCAGGTTCATATTTTATTTTTGGGTAACCTCTAATTCTAGTATTTATGAATATTGTTAATGTATTAGGAAATGACATACTTATAATACATTAAGAATATTAATGCTCAATTTTAATTATTTTGAACTACTTCTTTAAAATTTGAATACAAATTTTGTTGTACTTGTTTTTGTTTCTCTTTTTTTGCTTTTTCTAGAACGGCAATTGCTGAATTTAATTCATCATCTGAAACATTTCCATCTCCATTAGCATCTGCTGCAGCTTCTAATTTGTTTAATACTCTATATTGATGCGGAACAATGCAAAAAGTACTTTCTTCATTGAATAAATGGTCTGACAAAACAACAAATACAGCAGTTAATCCAAGGGCCGCATATATGTCACGAGTTCCCATCCACGCCATGGCAAACACTAGAATTTGCTTACTAACTGACATTTTAAGATACTCTTCCGTTGATTTGCTAAATTGGATGGATATGAATTTTGATCCAACGTTAAGCAATATCATAACGCACCCTGCAAAAAATTTGCTGTTGTTAAGATATCCAATATGATTGTGAACAAAATTAAGTGAATCTGTAAAAATATTGGAATTTGGTATTATATGTTGATTTTTTTGCGCTTTCTTTGTCATATAATTAATTAATATAAAAAATAATAAAAATAAAATGTTTTTAATTTACTTTACATTTACCTAACTGGTTCATAATGACCACCACTCCATTCTAAACGATATAAATTGCTCGCATTTGAATTATTTAATGGAATAAATTCAATTTCTTTTCTATTAGAAGTTCTAATGTCTAGCACTATTATTTTTGCATTCCATATATTGCACGCAGCCTGAATTTCAATTGCGCCGCCCCATGTTGACATATTACGCATATTTTCAATGTAATTTGAATTTTCCAAGTTTAATATAAATTTTGTATCTAAACCATCTATGATTGGTTTATTTTCTTCTAAATAATCGCAAATGCGTTGTCTAATATCATAACTGTTGTCGTGTATAAAATAACTTAAACTATTAAACAAACAGCTCATTTATATATTTATATATTATTATAATTTTTACAAAATATATAAACTATAACCGCTAGTAAAAATATTACATTAATTTGTAGTTTTTTGCAAATCTAGTAAAAATATTAGAAATGTCATTTATTTTTTTAGAAGTATAATTTTCTATTTTTCTTGCGTGTTGTCTATAAAATGCTTTTAAACCTGGCACAAACCCCTCCGGTTTTTCAACTACATTTGTAATTAAACCAATTCCAATAGCTAAAATTAAAATAATCAGCAAAAAAAACAGAGCTCTAGTTTTTTTGTTCATTTATTTGGATACTATATATTATTAACATTTTTAATTTTTAGTTTTTAATAAAAGATGCAGAAGGTAAACTTCCAGTGTATTGCAAAAATGCTTCAACTGTTTCACTCTTACCTTTTGGAGCTGGCAATGATTTAGCTGGCAAAGATTTTACTTGTTCTGCGGCACTTAACTGTTTATCAACCATGTTTGCAGTTGGAGCCGATGAAGGCGTCGCAACAGGCTTTTCTTTTGGTTTATCTGCAGGAGGAGGACCAAACTTAGAGGTAACCATAGCATCTTTCTCATCTCCATCCTTTGTTAACGCCGCTGGTTCTGTTTTACCTGTACTGGCTACTGGAGCTGAAGGGTCTGGTTTAGTAGTTTTAGTATTTGCATTTTCAAATGTTTCATAACCACTGTCACGCAAATGATGATATAATGCAATAGTAGCAATAGTAGTAGCTATACCTGCTTCAACGCTGTAATGTGTCAAAAAAATGATAATAGTCAATATTAATAATTTTCCCCAAACATTGTTAATGCTTTGACTAAATAAATTAGGATATTGTGCTACTAAAAGAATAATTAAAACAAACACAACTGCCAATATATTGTGTTTACTGTTAGTGTAACTCAAAAATTTTTTTATATAATTCATTTATAAATAATGTCGATATTATTTTTTACACCTTTTTTCATTTTTATATAATTAGGAATTATGAAAAATGAAAAATGCCTTTAAAAAAATTATTTATAATTTCAGTCTGTTTTCTAAATTATTATCTTAATTTTTATTAAGAGAATGTCTTTAGCAATGTATGCAGCACCATTTGATGATGAAAATACACAAATAAATAGTAAAGATAATGATACTCCTATAGGTAGAAAACGACAAGCAAATAATAGAACGCAAAAGAGGCTTCCTAAAGAAAACAATTATTCAGAAAAGGTGAATTCTGTTTTACAAAGCATTCACAATTCGCCTGAACAATCTTCAGGACTAGCAGACTTTAATCCTTTGCCTCCCCCTACATCAGTAGGCGTTGAACAAACAAGAATTAGAGACATAAATGAGGAACAATACCCAAAAATGGACAATTCATCTTATACTTTAGAGAATAATCAACAACAACATCAACAATCGCAAGATGATTATTACAAAAGATTTATGCCCAATTATGATAAGCTTTATAAAACAACTCCACACAATTTGCCTTATTACAACACAACATCTTCTCAAGAACCAAAAATGACAGGCGAAAATGGCATTTTGCTTGAAAAACTTAACTACATGATACATCTCCTAGAGGAGCAACAAGATGAACGCACTGGAAACGTAACAGAAGAGGTCGTTTTATATTGCTTTTTGGGAATTTTTATTATTTTTGTAATTGACTCTTTTGTGCGCGTTGGTAAATACGTGCGTTAACCACCTTTAAAAAAGGTGGTGCCAAATAAATAAAAACAAAATGTGTAATAAAAACACTTATAATATTGATTTAAAAATAAAACCAATATTATAATAAATGTCGTATGCATGTTCAAGAGCAACTTCAATGGGTTCAAATGTTTTCAGTCAAGTGTGCCAAATGCCCAATAATGCCGTCGCAATTGGCTCGGCTCAAACATGTTGCGTAACACAATCTGGAAGCAGTGCTACATCTCCATCTTGTTGTAATCCAACAGGCATCTATTTCATGGTAGTTCACACAAAGCATGATGGTTGCCACGAAATTAACGAATGTGATGAATTTGGGCCGGTGACAACATTTAACCCACCATCAGTTTATCTTTTTAATAGCAGGGATAATGCTGTAGCATTTTTTACTAATTACGTGTATACTATAAAATGCAATCATCCGCGTTGTTCAAAACCTCCAGACAATATAGAATTTGTTGAAGATTGTGGTGTTATTAGTTTTGACGAAGAAGACCGTCCAAGTTGTTATCAAGACCATACAAATCAAATATATATTATTGAGTCTGGTGCGCAATTATTTGTATCGCGTGCAATGGACGACATTAACGAGCTCAACAAAATGCGCAGGCAAAAGAAGAATGTCAAGTCGTTCAGTAAGCAAAAGAAGGAGGAGATGATTGAGATTGGTAAGATGTGCGAGGAATCAATGTAATATAAGTGTTTTTTTTGGTTGAAATGTATGATATGCAAAATTATAAAAGAAATAAGCGGTTGGACTTGTAATAACAGGTTTAGTTCTCATTTTTAATGCATTCACTATTAAATAATTATCAGACAATTCTTCTATAACTGTAAAACGAAAACCATGTTTCTCGCAAATTTTCCACAGAGCAATTTTATAACCATGAATAAATACATCAGTTTCTCTCTTATCAAAACAGTTTATAGAAGCAAAGCAACATATTGCTTCAACCCCTTTGCGAATAAACGTGCATGATTTTCTGTAAAAATATGCACTTTTAACATCTCCTGCTTCAATAATCATATAAACATAAATATTTTCAGTTTTTATAAGCTCTAATAAATTGGAAATTTCTGGTTGGATGCATATGTCAAACTTTGACGCACAATTTTCTCTCATGAAATCAAATAAATGATGTATGTTTGACTTGCCACATTCTACCAACGCCATACTAGGCATCAAATCTATAGGTTTTGACCAACCATGCATTTCAAATCCATAACTATTATAAACGCACAATGGAATAATTCCAGTTAATTCGTCTTCTCTCTTGAACAATGAAACAACAATCTCTCTATTATGATGTCTTTGATTGTAATGGTGCGTTTGAATAATTTGAGGAGCAACTCCCTTCTTGCGACGCATTTTATCCACGCATAAATGGTCTACATAATACACATTAAATATTGCGCAATTTTTTGAGCTGTTTATAACGATGGTGAGCGGTCGCGTTGTCATAATTCCAACCAATTTTTTTGTTAGAGTTGTAGTGCTTTTTTTTAAGCTCACCAAAAGTTCATCTTCGTAGTAAAATGAGAAAAAACTAGACGCATTATGTCCTTCAAAATATGGCATAATATTGTTTTTCTTTGGTTCGTAGCAATTGCCTTGGTTCTGCAAGTAATTTGCTCTAATGAAACGGACAAACTTGTTCATGGTAAGATCGCTTACTGCGTCATACTTAATGGTTTCAATGTTGGTAAAATTGCAATATTTGTTTTTTTCCGGAAGTTCATGATCAATAATTCCTGGAGGAAATAAATAATAATGAAAGTCGTAAAAGTGGAAAACAGGTTGCAAAGTCCAAAACCGGAACTTCATTTTGATGTATGCTGCAAAAAATAAGATAATAATGGCGATGACTAATAATATGTATAGAATGCATTGATACATATTATTTGGTGCGAGTAAAAGTTGCTAGTGGTTACGCGATTATCATGTTCTTATTTGGCACAACCTTTTCTAAAGGTGGTTACGCAGGTTTTTGGAAAATATACAAATATTGGTATTCATAACCAACTTTTATTAAATCTATTTTTCCTTTTACAATAAAACCTGCTTTCTTTGCAAGAACTAGAATATCTGCGTCGGATTCCATGAACATTTTATGCTCTTGTTTTCTGAATATTTTACCTGTTTCTTTATTCTTGAATTTTTCAACGAACTTGGCTGAGTTTTTGCTGTCATCTAATTCAAAGTTGGCACTGTATTTAAAATCCGAAAAATTGACGTTACTTGTTGTAATGCGTTCTTTTGCGTATCTCTGAGGAGACAACATCAAAAGTGGGTTTGCTGGCGGTAAAATAGGATCAAACATTTTTCTATCAACAATGTGAACAACGAGACTTCCGCCAGGCATTAACCAGTTAATACAATTATTGAAAAATTGTTCTTTATCTTTTATGTAATAAATTGTAAAGTATAAGCATAAAATGTGAGTAAAACTTTGAGGTTGAAATTGCATAGCATTTAAAACGTCTCCTTCAACAAAATCGTATTCAGGATAATTTTCTTTTGCTTTTTCAATCATAGAGTGGGAGTTATCTAATCCAATTGTTTTGAATCCTTTTTTATTCAAGATCCCAACGTGGTGACCTGTTCCGGAGCCAACGTCTAAAATAATACTTTCTTGCGTAGGCTTTGTTGAATTGACGATTTGACCAATCTCATAATCGTCTTTTAAGTTGTTGAAGACCAACTGGTCATAAATGTCGCTGTAGAAATCGTCATAAACGTCCGCATCAGTTTTAAACATGAACTTGTCAGTCTGCTCAAACCCTTCTTTTCCTGATTTAGTTGTTCTAAAAATTCCAATGACGATTAATAACAATATTACAAAAAACAACACCTTTCCCCATGTAGATGATTTTTTATACATGCTAGAAATAGATTGCAATGGTTTAGAGATATATTTAAGAATATTAGTTGTCATTTCTTCTATATGTATTGTTGTGATTTTTTTTGTTTGAACATTAATTATAAACAAAATGTCTGAAATGGAAATTAATGATATACGAGAACAAAAGGAGTTTAAAGGTATAACATTTTCCGAATTCAAAAAAACTGACGTTAAAAAAGAGCTACTAAATAATTTATCAAAATCAAAAATAGAACCTGCTTGCTATTGGAGCGCGGAATTTATATGTTCAGGCCATTATAGTGATTTATGGGAGACGATTCTCTATTTTTATAGCAAACACATTCATTTAGGAAATCCTAAACTTGCAATATATCTTGATTTAAGAATACAAACCTTTAAGGAAATTATTACCAATGGATATGCAGGAAATGAAATTAAAATGAGAAATAGTGATAAGATAAGAAAGTTGTTTGGCGAAATAATTTGCATTTTATGTGATGCAAAACGCAAGCACAGTTTTGATGAAGTAAAAATTAAAAAGGAGGAATTTGATATTACGCATATGACAGACAAGTTAAAAGCGCCAAATGCTAAATACACAGAAAATGTAATTTTACCAGGTGACCCAAAAGAGTTATATATAGCAATGAATGAATTTACATACAACATTTCAAAAGATGGAAAGAACTGCATAAACGCATGTTATTGGATTGAATGGATTTCTGAGTTTGAATCTATATGTAAAACTAAGAAGGAACCGTGCAGGTGTGAGAGAAGGGCAAAAATTCCTGTAAATGCCAAAGACCAACAAGACGTTGTATGGTTAATCTGGGATGCACTCATGCAAGAGTCTGAAAAACATCACAAATTAATTCAAAAGATTATGAAAAGTCTATTGAACTTGTTTACGTTAAAGTATACAAACAGCTGCAATAGAAAAAGAAGATATATCTTGTATTATGCTGCGGCGCTTTTAACTGAACCAGTTAATTTAGAAGAAGAATTACTTAAAAACAAAGACCAAGTCGCGCTTGTAACTGGCAAAATTGACAACATATACAAACAGATAAAAAAGAATGAAAAATCTCCACATACGGATTACTTGTTTGCAAATGTGAATAAGAGTAATTTAGATAAAACAATTGCCAAGTTGGAAAAGATGAATAATTTTGGAGAGACGTTTGTGCCGCGTTTATAAAATTTTAGTATCTCCTTGTCCTGTTCTGGAAAAACCTAAGTGGGTCATCATAGCGGTCGTAATCATAATTTTTCCGAGAATATGCAATATTAAAAACTGCATTTGGAACTGCAACACTTAAATTGGGGCGATGTGGATAACCATAGGTTTGCTGGTCTTGAAACCCCCAAGTTTCGCCGGTAATGTTAACCCTCGCCCTGTAAGCTATAATTTTTTTTAATTCTTGAATTGAAGGGATTTTGTATTTTCCGAACCATTCAGTAAACTTGGTCTCGTTGGTTTTGTTTATAATAAATAAAGCTTCTTTGATAAAATTAATGTCTTCATCATTCAAGCAATTTTTGTCTGGGTTATTCATTTTGTCATATTGGTTTTCGCTGAGAAGCCGCAGCCTTTGCTCTTGAGTCATTGCATTGATTTCGGAATTGTCCACGGTGGTGCTCATTTCTTGCGCAATTGGATAAGTTTTGTAATTAACGTAATGCAATAATAAGATTTCAATTTTTTATAATATAATAATTATAATATAATTATTATATTTATAAAATATATAAAATATATAAAATGACGAAAACAAGAAAAATGCATGTAAAAAAAGGAACGCGTAAAAATCGTGGTAGCTTGCAAAAGTTTGAACAGGAAGTTGTCGTTAAATTTTTAGAAGTTCTAACGGCAATCAAGTTGTATCATTGGAAAACGCATAGTTATGCCACGCACAAGGCTACAGACGATTTGAATGCCAAGTTGCACGAGAATGTGGATTCATTTGTTGAAGTATTGCTTGGAAAACGCGGCGACAGAGTGAATTTGACACATAAAAAATCAATTTCTCTCAGAGATTACAGAACTCCAGAAGAATTCAAGAGAGAACTTGAGAAGTTTAAGAGTTATTTAGTGGGTTTAGACAACTGCGCTGCATTAAAAACAATGTCAAATAGCGATTTATATAACATTCGTGACGAGATGTTAGGAAACGTGAATCAGTTTTTGTATTTATTAACTTTTAAATAAAACTAATTAAAATAGAATAGCATTTATAATAAAAATTTAATATATTGATTTTTATTATAATGAATAGTGCTCCAAATACATATTCGGCGCCAGTGTCTTTACCTCCATTAAGACCAATGACAACAACACCAACCTATGGAACTACAACAGGAACTGGTTTTTTAGGATTGTCATTAACGACGTGGATAATAATAATTTTAGTCCTCGCCATTTTAGGGTTTAATATTTTTTTATATTTAGCAAAAGGAACTCAAGCATTTTCTGAAACATTTGGACCATATATAAGATATTTTGCCGGTTTGTTTGGAAACACTGCGGCTGACGTGACTAAAACAGTGACTAATACAGCTGCAACAGGAACAAAGGCGGGGGTTGATGTGATTGCTGGTACAGTTACCAGCGCGGTTGACGTTACTCAACAAACAGCTGGAGCTGTTACTGGTGCCACCGCGTCATCTTCGCTTGTAGGCGGTCAAAAAACTAGTGCATCTGTCCCAAAGGAAGACGCTAATGCTGAAATTAATCAATTAAATGCAACGTTAAATTCTGCAACTCCTCAAACTCAACAAAACACTAGTTCATTTACAGCGGATGATGCATCAAGTTCAATTCAAGCAAGTAAATCGTCTGGAAAATCAGGTTGGTGCTATATTGGCGAAGACCGTGGGTTCCGCAGTTGCATCCAAGTTGGCGCAAATGATACGTGCATGTCTGGTGATATTTTTCCTAGCCAAGATATTTGCGTGAACCCTAACTTGAGGGCGTAGGAAGACCCTTGAAAACAAACGTTACAAGACCATTAATGGGTTCTTTGCTTCTAGAGTCCAAAACAGGTTCGCATTCACTGTAAACGCAGTCAAAGATGTGTTCCCATTCCATCCAAGAATAATTTCCACTTGCACAAGGATTGGAACGAAATTTTCCAAGATTAACATACCATTTTAATCCGCCTTCTCTCCATAATTTGTAGTCTTCTTCATTAGTAAGCATAGAATTAACATGCCATTCACCTACGCTGCTATGAATAACCAATTTTTCTCCTGGTCCAACACGCAAACAACGCAACGAATTTGATCCATCAACCCACGAGTCAATCATAATGGGCAACTCAGAGTTATTGTGAAAATTAATATATTTGGTAGTCTTGAAGAGAGACGACATGTCGGTTGATTATAAATAATTTATTAGATTAATATTTATAATCAATTTTTTATAAGTTTAATGTGTGAAAATTTATTATTTTAGCCAATTTAAGCAACAACCTCAATTACAACTAAATATGTATTTGCGACTGATGAGAATGGACCTGATCCAGCAAGATTAATTAGAAATCTGAAAGTATCTCCAACTGTTATTGGCATATTGTACACGCCGTCAACTGCGACGTTGGTTTCTAATCTGCTTCCAAACTTTGCGGCAATCAAGTTATAAATTGCGGTGGGCACATTAACAGTGTAATCATTTGGATCAAATCCATTAAGATTTGAGAACCATTTATTGTTGGCGTCTTTTGTGAGTCCAGCTTTATCGCCAGTGGGGTTTGAACTGTCAATCTTTGATAAAGAATCGCTGATTGTTTGATTTGATTTTGTGTTAATTGAAGCATTTAGTTCAGAAATTTTAGTTGCAGGGCTTTTAATAAGATCTACGCTATTTACACCGTATTTCTCAGAAACTTGTTTTCTAGTAAAATGGTGAGCGATGGAACAATTTAAATCGGTAGTGGCGTTTGATTCTAACACATTTGAGTGAGAAAAATCAAAAGAACCCATTGATTTTTTACTTGATCCTACCTTTTTACCTTTAACGTTAAATTTTGATGTATCTGTATAAAACGCAAGAACGTCATTGGCGAGTTTTTTATAAGTAATAAATGATTTTGCGTCAGATTCTGTCATTTCAAATTTAATTACATTCTCGTAAGTGCCAAGAGTATTTTCGGAAACAGTTTCCAAAGAAGGCACAGAAACATTGCTAACATTTAATGCAGACAACTCAAAATTAATGTGTGAATTTGAAGCTATTAATGTTCTTAGGAATTCAACAATCACTGGAATGAACCAAGTAATAGGTTGTAAACCGGCTGGTGTGCTGTCTGCCCAATCTGCAGCGGCAACCCAATAGGATGGGGTTTCTAAATTTTTGGATCCAGCCAATTGATATGCAGCAAATTTTGACGCTGTGTCATAACTCATGTTTGCTGCAGCCGCAAATAAATCTTTCATTATCAATAATTGTGATGGTTTAAAATTAGTAACTTGACCAGAAGTCATATTTGACAACTTTTGTGAAGTTATCTTGGGCAAGCATCCATTTAAGCGAGAAATCTCGCTAGAAGATATTAATTTTGAATTAAAAGCAGCAAACTGCTCAGCTGAAAAAGCATTAAGTTGAGTGGCAGTAAAAGAGTTACCCAATGTTGTGTAAGCGGCTCCGTAGGTCGCGTCAAGGGGATTAATCAACGCTAATTGATAATCTAGTGGGTTACTTGACGAAACAACAATGCTGGCGGCAGAATCCATTCCCAATACGTTTGCATTTAATGAAGCGAGCGCGTCTCTGCTAATCTTAGTTTGATAGCCACCGCTAATATTTTTAAGGGACACAATTTGTCCTCTTGTTAAATAAGTAATTTGGAGTGGAGTTAAATAAGTTAATGCAGTTTGATTAGTTATATTTCTAACTGGGGTCATGGCAAATTGTGGGTGGGTGTAGAATCCACTTGATTTATCTAAAGCGGAACTTTGGAATTCGCTAAGGGGGGCAACTAATTTGCTGCTGCCTTGTATGGCGGTTTGCGCCTCTTTATTAAAAAAAGCAAACTGGGATACAAATAAATCAGACAATAAACAGTGATCTCCGCTAGCAGCAGGCTCCCAAGCAAGCACTTGAACGCCAGATAATGCCGCAACAGCAGCGTCTGAAAAATTTTTCATTTGGGTTTGAGAAAAACCCTTCATTTGATCCGCGGACAATACATTAATGTAATCAGCAGCAGGAGATAATTTATAAAGATGATCAAGTTGAATATCCTTAATTTTTTCTGGAAGAACAACCTCTAATTGGGATGGTTTAAAAGGATAATTGCGAACGCTATTAAATTTTGTCTGTTTAAAAGCATTAATAGCATCAGCATTCTCAATAAGATCTAATTGCGCTTTTGTAAAAGCAGCAGTTTGTGAATCCGTAAATGCCTCTATTTGAGCGGGTAAAAATTTAACAACTTGATTTGCCGTCATTAATCCTACCTGCTCAGGCTTAAAAAAGGGGATTTGTGTTGTTGTAAAATTTGCAATTTGATTTGCTCCGGTAGCATAAGTAAGAGCTGGTATTTGCGCATCTGTGAGAGCTTTAATTTGAGCTTCTAAAAAGAATGGCACTTGAGCTTCTGTAAAATAGGGGATTTGGCTTACATTTAAGAATGCAATTTGACTTGCAGATAAAGCTTGAACCTGAGCCTCAGTTGAAAGGGAATGAATTTGGGACTCAATAAGCGCCTTAATTTGATCAGATATTAATAAGCTCAATTGTTTGCTGTGACCATTTGCTCCAGAAACTGCAGTTGCGTACAAATGTTCTACGTGCAATTTTGGTATTTGGGATGCAGTAAACGCTTGCACTTGAGCGTCGGATAGCGCGTGAATTTGATCGGCCGTCAAAGCGCCAACTTGATTTGCTACGTCTGTGGCAGTTAATGCTTTAACTTGGTTGACTGAAAGACCTTGAATTTGTTGGTTTGAAGAGCTTGCACCAACCTTTAAAGCGGCTATTTGCTCTGTAGTAAAGTGTGGGATTTGAGTAGTTTCAAACAATCCCATTTGGTCTTTTGTTAATGAAGCCAATGACGCAATAGTAATAGCTTGAATTCTAGAAGCGTTCAATGACTTTATTTGAACAGATGTTAATAAAGCAACTTGTGTTCCTTTTAAATATCCAACTTGGCTTGAAGATAGGGGAAATGTGTTGTCAACCACGGTTAAAGACGCAACGAATGACAATTTTTGAACGCGGGGTTCGTCTAAATCGGCCAATTGAGCCGCAACTAAAACAGCTGTTTGTGCAGCAGTGAATTGCTCAATTCTATCGGCGCTAAGATTGGCTAAAACAGTTGCAGACACAACTGACGTGTCTAAAAAATACCCAACGGGGTACAAGGAAATCTCTTCAACTGGACAGTTGTCCAGAGTAGTGGAAGGCACGTAATTCGGCATGTTATAATAAATACTAATATTAATTTTTTACCAAAAAAAGTAATGCAATAAATATATTTTAAAACGCATTTCTATTATCTTAGTAAATCAGTTTTGTTGCAATAACATAATTATTTTTTGTTAAACCGACTTAATTTTAAAGTAATTCTGCTAATTTATCTGGATTAAAAACGCCGTCTTCAGGCAATCCATATTTGTCAATGTAGGCTTGAATCTCTGGTCTTAATTCAATAATCGGCGCCGCAATGCTAATTTCTGGAACAATGCTTAAATTTGTTGAATTATTTAAGTTGTCAATGTATTCTTTTAACAACTCTATATTGTCTAATATTTTTGATCTGTTAAAAACAACTTCATAATTGTTTTGTAATTCTAAATATGCAATATTAGTTGTTACCATTCGCATCAACGCTTCAAAAGAAGTAACAATAATGCGTCTAATAGTTTCATAGTCTGAGTTAATAGCCAAACCACTTTTAAAGTTAAACAATTCTTTAGAAAGTTGTGTAAATTTTTCACCAGTTAATTCTGTTGACAATGCTTCAAAATTTCCGTTAGCCAAATCAGAATAATAACTCATAATAGTTGAAACTGTTTCGCTAATTAAAAGTGCGTGTATCATTGTTTCTTGAACGCTATTGCTTCCACTTCCGCCGCCACTTCCGCCGCCATTTGATTCAATTGCAGTTAATAGAGTAAAAATATTATTATTTGACATAACAATCGTTTGCATAACGGTTTCAATTTCTGATTTAGTGGTATTTATTAAACCAGTAATGGACAATTGCATAAGGTCTAATTTTCCAGCCAATTGAGTTATTAGATTGCTATTTGAAATTGTTTGATTCATATATGTTTTCATCTCAGCAGCGTTGACATCAATGTGAGAATTAATTGCAGCATCACTTGCAGCAATTTGTTGAGTAACATATGTTTTAATTTCATCTTCAAGAGCTTCATTGGTGTTATTAATATGCAATTTAATGTCAGAATTGCTAGCATCAACGCGCGAATTAATTGCTGCTGTGCTGGTTTCAACTCGTTGATTGACGTATGTTTTGAAATCGTCTTCAAGATGTTGATTGGCGTGGTCAATATATAATTTAACGTCAGAACCACATTGAATAATGCGTGAATTAATAGCTGCATCACTTGCAGCAATTTGTTGAGTAAAATATAACTTAAATTCATCTTCAAGATGTTCATTGGCAGCATCAATGTATAACTTCAAATTAGATTCGCTTCCATCAATATAAGATTTTATTAACGCCTCGTTGCTAGCATTATTGTTAGCGTCATTTTTGACAAGTTGATCGGAAATGTATAGTTTCAAATTGGACTCGTTGCCATCAATGTAAGCTTTTATTAAGGCGTTATTATTAGAAATGCTATTATTAACTTGATTTGTGACGTATAATTCCATCTTATATTCGCTTCCATCAATGTAAGATTTTATTAATTTATTGCTGCCATCAATTCCGATTGTTATTTGATTAGAAATAAATAACTCAAGTTGATGTTCTCTTTCATCAATATATGATCGCAGTATTGCATTGTTGCTAGAAATGCTTTTAGAAATGCTGGCATCAATGCTGCTATTAATTTGATTAGAAATAAATACTTCCATCTTAGATTCGCTTCCATCAATATAAGATTTCATTAACGTGTTATTATTAGCAAGTTGTTGATTGATTGACGTTGTTGCATTAGAAACAGTTGTAGAAAGTTGCGCAAATTGTTGGTTAACAGATGCAACGGTATCAGAAAATTTTGTATCAATGCGTTGATTAATAGACGTTGTTGCATTAGAAACAGTTGTAGAAAGTTGCGCAATTTGATTGTTGACATTTGTATTATTATTAGCAAGTTGCTGATTAATAGACGTTGACGCGTTAGAAACACTTGTAGTAAGTTGCGCAAATCTGTTATTGACATTTGTGGCGTTTTCCTCCATTTTATTAGAAATATAAGCTTCAACATTTGCTTCTGTTTTTAAAATACTATTTTGAATTTGAGAAGTTTTAACTACAAAATTGTTGTCAAAATAATTCTTTAAATTTTGAGCGGCATAAACAATAGAACTATTATCTAATTGTGGACTCATGACATAATCATTTGTTTGTGAATTAATGTCTAAATTTGTTACGGTTGACAAAGAAAATGTGTTGCTTATGCTTTGAGCAACATTATTTAATACTGACGCAGTGGTTGTTTCAATTTCTTGTTTTAAATTATTCTCAGTTGCAGTTATAGCTTGAAGAATTACTGCCTTTGTATCAGTTAGTTTAGTCTGAAGTGTGGCAATTTCATTTGATTTAGATGAAAACTGTGCATCAAAATAATCTCTAAAAGACTGAGCTGAATTATTAGTGGTTGTATTGGCCATTGGAGTCATAACTGCATTATTTAATTGTGGAGTCACATTTTCTTCACTGGGAGAAAGAAATGGCACTGAAGATCTATTCATGCTCTCAAATACATTGGTTAAATCACTAACTAAAGTGGTAACCTTTTTTATATCTTCTTTAATAAGTTCTTCATTTGCAAGTATTATATCTTTTACATTGTTAGTATAATTTTCTATTAAACTTACAACGTTCATGTCATTTTGAAGTATATCAGATTTTGCATCTAATATAGTGGTTTTAATGCGTTCATCGCCTAACGCTATATCATGTCTTGCTGTAGTTATATTATTATTAATAGTTGATTCGCTTGATAGTATTTCATTTTTCGCATAAAATATACCGGATTCAATATTTCTTTCGCTTTCAGTTATTCTATTTGAATTCTCGGTTATTAAATCTTCCAGTTGGGAGTATTGTTTTGTCAAACGATTGTTATACGAAGTTCCAGATACATAATGTCCACTATCATTGTCAACAATATTTCCATCATATGTAAAATTTGGATTAAATTCAGATGACTCGTAATCAGGTTGAATTGCGCTATTAATAAATTTTTCTCCTTGAGGCCATTTATTTCCACCAGCGGAATATGTGCGTCTTTGTCTAGGATAATAAGTTGGCAATCCATCATTGTAACATAAACCAGTGATTGGTCCTGGAACGTCTGAACTTGTTGTTGGGTTGCAAAAATTGTTTTGCGTTGAACTGTAAATTTCTCCAGTGCAAAGATTTTCGCTAACATTGCAAATAAGAGTTCCTCCGTCTGGGATAACAATTGTTTCAGGCGCAGCATTTTCAACAATTGGAGGTAATAAAGGATTAAGTGGTGCAATTGGATCAGGATATTGTTGAGGAGGAACAGTCGGTGTTGAAGCTGGATTGTCGCCGCCATTATTTAGAGGCAATGAATTAAATACGTTATTATTAATTGTTGGTGGACATGTAATAGGCATTGACGTTAATTGATATTTTATAGAATTATTTAATTTATTAAAAGGAATAAAGTTATTTTTAACAACTGTAGTATATCCAAATCGTTTTAAACTATTAGTATTTGGATTTGTATAACTTTGGGTTTGCGTTGCCCATGTTGTTGTGCGATTTGTCCACATTCCACGAGCTATTTGAGCATACCGTTGTTGTTTAGTTATGTTTGAACTATTATTTTTATATTGAAGTATGTTTCCTTTCTTAAGAACGTCCAATTTATATGCTTGACCATTGTGAATTACTACATTACTGTCTGTATATGCACAAGGATTCTCAAATCGGCTCCATTCCCTCGTTGGCCGAGGATTGTAATTTGGACCAAAACAAGACATATTATTTTATATACAATTATATAAAATAAAATGCAAATTCAAACAATCAACTAAATCAAAACAATTATGGTGTTGTTCCAATTGGATTAAATTGGTCGCCTGCTCCAGCAAAAAACCATCTTACAGACAAGTAATTAGGATTTTTCATATTCATTGCAGATGATCCCACCATTTTGGTATTTGGACCATTCTTAACCAAATTGTATACAGCGGCCGTTCCAAGCGCGTAATCATAATACCACAAATTGGAAATATAACCAGAAAAACCGCCGTTTAATGCAATGTTAACATCCCCATAATTTTGCTTGGGAACTCCACTTAATTCCATGCTTTTTGTGATAGTTCCGTTAATGTAAATGTCTAGTGCAGTATTCTTGCATGCAATTATAACATTTACCCATTTATTTAAAGGAATGTCGTTAACAATAACCTCTTCATTAATATCATTGTAAGTATTCATAATAACCTTTAATGCGTTTGTATTTGGCATAATATACAAACCAGGAGCATTATTTGGGAAATTTAATCCAGTTTCAGGAACGACATTAGCATTTCCCTTGCTAAAAATGTGACGATATATAGATGATGGCGTATCATCAATAAAAACCCAAACAGACCAAGTAAATTCAATTCCATTTGGGCCATTTACAGAACGATTAATTGGTTTTGACCCAGATGTAGTTGGGTCCTGTGGAACAATGATTGTTTGACTAGCATTAACCATACCATTTATTATTTTAGGAGAATTATTTGGCCCAAAAAACCATGACAAAATTGATATTGAAAATTGAAGAACAACAACAAATACTAAAATAACTAATAATAGAAATGCAACTCTGGCAACTAAACTACTTGAATTCATAAAATCTTTGATTCCACTTCCTCTGCCAGTACTTTGTGATATAACACTACCGTTGTCCATTATATATATACTATATAAGAAAAACATAATTAAATTGTAAAACTTCCACTTTCAGTTCCATTTTCTGTAAAAGCTACCTTAACTTGGTATTTACCAAAAATGTTAGACAACCAACTAGCGCCATATCCTTTTTGGTAAATGTTCCACGCAGTTTGTGGATCGGTTGAATTGGGATAATATTGGAATTTAGCAGTCCATCCAGAAAACCCACCTGCAGGCGTCACGTAAACATCGGCATTAGAATTAATTTTAGCAACACCAGGCAATACGCAAGTTTTCACCAATTTGCCGTCAAGATATACGTCAAGCGTTCTTCCATATACACTAACCAACAAGTTAACCCATTTTTGAATAGGTACGTTGCTAATATTGCAAGCGTGAACAACCGAGCCGTCTGAAGCTGTTGTGTCTTCACTTGACGCAGGCGTTGTTCCTGGAAAACACGTTAATAAAATGGATAAATTGTTTTCAATTGCGCCTAAAATAGCAGCAGGGCAAGGTAGACTATTTCCTACAGTGTCAATTGTTATACTTTGATTGTCTGTTACTGTTCCCATGCGCCCATATAAAATTTTCGCATCGCTGTATTTGTAGTTCCAGTCATTAATATAGAACCAAATTGAATAAGTAAAATTGCTAGAATTTGCAACGGTGCCTGTTGCTAAACTTCCAGCAGTAATTTTTTGCATTGTTGTTCCAGAGTTAAGGCTTGTAAGCGTGTTAACATCTGAAAATACATAGCGAATAACAATGTACAACAACACGATAATTATGACTACGAGAAGAATATTCTTAATCTCCATTTATATATAATATACTAATAGAATTTTTCTTAAAATAGACAAACATTTATTGTGTCACAATAAATGTTCAATAACTTAATTTACTTATCCATTGTAATTATCATTATTTGCCATGGCAAACCATTTAAATGACAAGTAGTTTGTATAAGGATTATTTGGATCTGCTTTTACAGTTGGATTTGGATTTGGATTTGCTTCTTCGCTTGATGGTTCTGATTTCACGTCAATTGTAATTGGAATTGTAACAACCGGTGGATTTGATTTTATGCCAGCGCCGGCTAACACGTCTTTGACAATTGATTCTTTAGATGACTTTGCAACAGGCGGATTTTTTTCTTTTACTGTGTTATATAAGTAATAGATTTGAGACGCATTAATGCTAGAGTTGAAGTATGTTACATTACAAATTCCTCCGTTAATTCCATTAGTTGCGCCAATTGTGAGTGAGTCTTTGGACATTTGCGGAACGGCTTCATTTGCTGATTTTACCAATTTTCCATTGTAAAAAATGTCTATAGTTCCACCAGAATAATTTATTATTATGTTATTCCATTTTTGCAATAAGACTTTTTCCATTTTATAAATAATTATATTGCCATTTGCATCTAGCTCTTGTGGGTTTTTAAGACGACTAACACTTCCAACTGATGGTTCGCCGGTGTTCAGCATGGCAATCATTAGAGTATTTTCGCTTGCATTATAAAGAACGTTGGGTTTATCGCCGTAATTTAATAAAGAGGTGTATTTGTCCAGCGACGCGCTAACGTTTGGACTAACTGCGTCTATATAAACCCAAAATGAAATGGCATAATTATAATCGTATGGATTTTCATCGGCGTCCGTTCCATTTAAATTGTCGTACGTGCCAATGGTATTTTCAGAATTTGTATATACAGGATTATTCACCAAGATATTTCCGCCCTGTTTTGCAACATTTGTTTGTATTTGTTGCCCTAAGAAAAAATAAATAACATATAACAAAATTATAATAACAAGCAATGCATAATATGTGGCAGGAGTATTTTTAGTGGATTCTATTGTTGTAGACAATCCAGACCATAATCCACCAATTCCAGTGTTGGTTCCAGCAGTAGCGCCTAATCCTAAAAAGCTCATAATAGTGTCAAGAACGCCAACTAAAATGCAAGGGATGTACAAAAGTGTGTTGACTATTAATCTAAAGAATGGGCTCTTCTTGTAATAACTTCCACCAGTAACAAGTTTAAATACTAACCCCAGAATCGCAATAACAATTAACGCATTTAATATAAATGATACTATACCAGATTTGCTTGAAAGACCCTCAACTCCCATAACAAGCCAACCAATAAGTAAACCAGAAAAAATGAGACCAAATAAAAGCATAAAAACTTGGCGAGAAATGTTTGTGATATTGGATAAGCTCAAATTGAGGTCTCCGTCACTGTCTCGGAAGGATATTTTTGAGAATGATTGAATTCCAAAAAACAAGATCCACGCAATGAAAATGACTATAAGTAATATTACAATGAGAGAAACTTTGTTTGTTTTATCACTTCCTGCAAGACCGGTTCCATTTGTAAAACCTCCAGGATAAGCAAGAATGCCAGAAACAATAACGATTAAAAATATAATAAATGCAATTCCACTAAAAAGACTCATTTTAGTAAGGCCTTTGAAAAGACCACCTGCCGAATTATCTGGCATTGAACCCTTTTTAATGGAAGGGAGCGTCATCAATGTTATCAAATAAAGGAAACCAAAAATGGCTAATAAGATTGTAACAATGAGAGAAGGTCCAAAATAAGTTTTTAAATAACCACCAGGGTCTACGGTGTAAAACAACAAAATAAATACAAGCAAACAAAAATAAATTACTGCATACTTAACTCTTTCATAATTCAAATCTAAACCATATAAGGTTCCCTTCTCCATTGCTAAATAAAATAGATAAATCCCCATTAGCATTGTTATTGGGAAGAATAAGAATGCGTATGCATTCAAAATTCCTTTAGGAACGCTTTGGTATAATATAATGAGGCCAATAATATATCCTGCAAGAAGCAATACAAACTTTAATTTTCCTAAAAAATTCAAGAACTCTTTATATTGCGGTATTATTAAAAGAATAATCAATACTATTGCGGAGACAAATGCTATAATTGTAATGGCAGTGTTGTTCTGCGCTTGCGTTAATGATGGCGCGCCAGGTAATTCTACATTTTTTGAATATATTAGTCCAATAGTGACCCCCATAAGTATTAACATGACGGCAAAAAATGTTCCGTATATGAGAGGCGTCTTTAATTTTGCATAATCATAATTCTTCATAGAGTCTAATGGAGTTGCATTATTTATTATAGGAATTGCTGTAGCTTTTGGGATACTCATAATATAATATAATAATATAATTACATTATATTTTTCTTTTCCCAAAGACACTTTTGGGAAAAATGTCGCAAAACTCCAACAAAATTTGGCTCAACCTTTCCCAAAGACACTTTTGGGAAAAGTGTTGCAAAACTCCAACAAAATTTGTCTCAACCTTTCCCAAAGACACTTTTGGGAAAAGTGTTGCAAAACTCCAACAAAATTTGTCTCAACCTTTCCCAAAGTAGAATTTACATATTTTCCATAGCAGTCTTTTTTCCGTGACAGTCCCTACACAAAGCGACCAAATTGCCAACTTCATTGGTTCCGCCGTATTCTAGCCGTTTAATATGATCAACTTCAAACCAAGCGTTTAATTGTTGTTTACAATCTCCACATTTCCAACCTTGGTTAGACGCTACATATTTCTTTTTGGTTTCACTTACAGAACGTTTAGTGCTTTTACCTCCAGATTGCAGAATGCGTTTCTCTGCATTTAATGTGCTCATACTTGCACCCATGTTATTGTCATTATTTAAGTCGCCCATAAAACTTGAGTTGCTAGATGTTGAAGTAAAGTCTATTAATGGACTAAGCATGTCCATGGAAGATTTGTCAATCGGCATATACTTGACAACGTTATTGGCGTGAAGAAGGATATTTTTGCATCTTGCTGGATTGCGCTTTACCATGAGATAAAAGATGATACCTAAAAATACGAAAAAGGCAATCTGAAAGTATTTTTTATTTTTCATTATCATTTTTGTGTATTTTCCATCATAATAAGTATTGTAAGCTAAAAATGCAGTTATTCCAAATATTAGTAATTCCAGTTTCATAATTAATATAATGCGAGATTATAATTTAATTATGTCACGCTTTTATCTTCTTCTTCTAGTTTTTCTATTATTTTTTTTGTTTTTTGATTTTCTAGTTTTCTTTAATTTCCTTGTTTTTCTATTTCGCGAACCTGCTTGTTGTTGCATTGCGGCTACAAGTTCAGGATAATTAAATGGAGCATTATTATTTCCTTCAGTCATATTAATTGTATGAGCTATAATAGAATCCAATATACCTTGGTCCTTTAATGGGTTTCCAACGACAAAATGGCTACCTCGCCAATTATAAATTATTGGGGTATCTAAAGTTGGTCTACCGTTTATATTTCCAGTTGGGTTAATATAAATTCCATCGGCATATTCTCCTCTATTTATAGGACCGTTTGTGTCAAACTCATGCGGTTCTTTATTATTCGCGGTTAATATTATTAGACCATGTGGTAATAAATTGCCAAACTTAAAATATGTTAAAAATAATTTTCCATCTATATAATCTTGGGGACCGCCGCGGCCGTTTGAAAGAATTTGTCTTTTTGCATCAATATATTGAAAGTACTCCGTAGATTGGGTTACTGCAGCGCGTCTAGGTCCATCTTCGTCAGCAGGAAGTGTATTCAGAAATTCATGAAATTGTTCCTCATTCATTCCACTTAAATAATCTGACTGTCCTGGCAATATTTTATTGGCGTTTAATATTTTTATAATATTACCATAGAAATTACATACATCTATTCTTAATACATGAGCTAATGACAATATAAAGCATCTATTAATATATTTAACACCGTTTGGAAATGTAATCTCATTTCCGTAATCTATATAAGTTTTTGCTGTAGTTTTATTAGGTGATAGAAAATTTTTGAATACAATTGTCCCTTGTCTGCCGTTGCTTGTCTCGCAATTTCCTTGTCTTCTCCCTGGAAAAGGTCCGCCTTGTCTTCTCCCTGGAAATGGTTCTTCTTCCGGTTCTTCTTCATATCCTCTTTTAAAGCGCAATCCTACATTAAGATCAGGTTGTTCATGTCTAACAAATGCACCAAGTGTAAGCATGGTTGTTTTCATTTTTTTTGAACACGTTGCAGCATTTAATAATTTTTGATAATATTCATCGTCTTTATTTTGCATTGGTGGTGATTCCATCATTTGTAATTATAATATAATGATATTAATTTTAATAACTTGTATCTAAATTATAAAAATTAACTAGAATGCGTTTTAGATTTGCTTGTGGTTGTTTTTTTCATAGTTATTGATTTTGAGCTAGATTTAGATTTTGAACTAGATCTTTTTTTGATTGTTTTAGATTTGGATTTGGATTTGGATTGCGTTAAACTAGAGGTTGGGCGTTTTTCTTGGAAATGCACAGTGGATTTTTTATCAGCTTTCAAAAACAACGCATTTAAATCTTCCAATTTAGCAACAATTTTATCAACATCAATGGGCACATAACTACATTCAATAACGTATAAAATTGTTTCCTTTATTTTTTCAATAATTTGTATTTCACAGTCGCACAATTTATTATAATATCCACCCAAGTATTCTAAAATTGGCAAATACGTCATTGTAAATCCCCAAACGTCCAAATTTTTCAAGAACACTTCACTAAAATACTCCATCTTATCAAACTTTCCATCACGCGTAAATTTGAAAAGCACATAAGAAATGTATTCAAATATAAAATAAAACGTGCAATCAAATTCTATTAAATCTTCTTTAAATTGTTCTTCAATATTAATTAATCCGCGCTCAAAGAATTCTTTAAAAATACTATTAATTGCTTTCAAATGCCCAGGACCGCGTTTATTCACCCACGATATGACGTAATTAATAACAAAAGAGCGAATAATAAAAAAACTGGGCTCCTTGTGCTTCTTTAAAAACTCTGCGTACATTTTTGAAAAAGTATCATTAAATAATACAACTGAAAATGGAACATTGAATTGAAAAGGTCTATTTGTTAAAGGTTTTGGAATATTTCCCCCACTTTTATACGCAGTTGATAACCCCCAGTCTATTAAACGAGTTTTTACGCCTGCATGACCATCGTCTTTTACTAAAATATTGGAATCTTTAATGTCACAGTGATATACGTTTCTCTCATTCATTGGCACAATTCCCTTTTTTAAAAGCTCAATCAACGCAGCATTCATCTTGTGAATCTTTTTATAATCCATTTTTTCTTTTTCAACGTAATCTCCAACATCAACTCCTCCGTAGGGCATATTTAAAGACATTAATTTATCCAAAGATTTATTCACATTTGACGCAGTTATATCTATTTTCTTAAGGGATTTGCACCTCTTATCAAATTTATCAAGATCCTCTTTTGTGAGCTCTTCTGGATCGCATAATGAAAATCCATCTAGAAAAAAATAATCGTTATAATTTGGAATGTCGTCTAATAGATTTTTGAATTCCTCTATTTCTTTATACTCAGCCTTTGCATATTTTGTTTTCATTAGTTTAGTTATTCCGACTTCTTTATTTTTTCTAGTTTTGCATTTAATAGCTGGTTTAAAAACACATCCAAAACCACCTGATGCTATTGCTTTTCCTCCTTTTATTTTTGTCATATTGTTTTATTGTTAAAATAAGCATAGATAAAAATATTATTTTTAATTATTCATTGTATAAATAAACTATAGTTCCTATAAATAATGCAATAATAACAAAGTATATAATTTTACTGCGCATTTTATAGTATTCTCTCATCTTCAAATCGTTTGGTTTATATTGCTCGTAATAATATTCGTAAAATTTGCTGAGAGAAATATTAGGCTTCTCAAGTCGTTGGTTAATTTTATTGTGTATAAAATGCATCCACCGTATAAATGCATCGCGAGAATCTAAATAAGGCGACACAGGATATTGATCCAACAGTTGGCTAAAATATGTTGCCATTGTTTCAACCGGAATAAACATTGGTATATTGTGAATAAATTCATAATATTTCTTTTTTGTAATAGTATTTGGTCTATGTGGATAACACATTGCTACTGTATGTAAAAAAAACCAATAGTGAGGCCCCCATACTTTTGGATCTAATCCCATTTGAATAAATTAATATTAAAAGATAATTGTTTAAACATAAATGATAATATAAGATTAGTACTAGATTGAATGAATAAAACAAACACATGCAATAATTGTGGAAAACATGGACATTTATTTCACCAATGCAAATTGCCAATTACTAGTTATGGGATTGTATTATTTAGATCCAGCGACAAAGGAATACAATATTTAATGATACGCCGCAAGGATAGTTTTGGGTACATTGATCTAATTAGAGGAAAATATTCGTCTTATAATGTAGAACAGATTCAAAAAAGCGTAGACGAAATGTCTATCTGCGAGAAAGAGCGTTTAAGGACCGAGTCATTTGATAATTTATGGAAGACAATGTGGGGAGGTAGCAATGGAATGCAATATAAAGGCGAAGAAACTGCTGCTTCTAAAAAGTTTGAAATTATTAAAAATGGAATTCAAGTAAACTTGGAAAAAATTACACTTGATGATATTATTGATAATAGCAAAACGCGGTGGGATGAGACAGAATGGGAGTTTCCAAAAGGACGTCGCAACTTTCAAGAAAAAGATTTAGAATGTGCATTAAGAGAATTTGAAGAGGAAACTGGATATTCAAGTAAAGATATTACCATTATTGAAAATCTATTGCCGTTTGAAGAAATATTTATTGGTTCAAATCATAAATCATATAAACATAAATATTATTTGGCATATATGAATGACACAGTTGATCTCTTGCAAAATTTTCAAAAAACAGAGGTCAGCAAGTTAGAATGGAAAACATTTAATGAATGTTTAAATTCAATTAGACCTTATAATTTAGAAAAGAAACAAATAATTACAAATATAAATAAAGTATTACAAGAATATAGATTATATTCATAATATATAATATGCAAACGCGAAGAACAAAAAATACAGATAAACCTAAACAAAAACAAGTTAAAAAACTTAAATTTGCCGATCAAGCCGATGCGCCAACTAGAGAAGATACTTTAAAAGACGAATATGAAAAAAACAATTGCGCCGCTACTGGAAATGAATATGATAAAACATGCAATAAATTCTTGTTAAAAAAAGAGTTGGTAGAAAGAAATGAATTAGGCAACCATCCAGAAGAAGACGATTACTTGTATCCTAGTTTGAATGACCCAAATTTTATTGTTAAAATAGCAGAAAAGAAGGAGTTTAACGACAATCGTTATGATGGTAAAATTTATAATATTAAAGAACAAGCAGATCTTTTAGCAAATGCAGAATTTGAATTGGCTCCTCAACAGGCGTTTGTCCGAAATTTTCTCTCATTTCAAACTCCTTATAATAGTCTTTTGCTATATCATGGATTAGGTTCAGGCAAAACTGCGACATCTATTGGCGTGTGTGAAGAACAGAGGGATTATTTAAAACAGATGGGTATTTCAAAACGCACAATTATTGTTGCATCGCCAAACGTTCAAGACAACTTCAAGGTGCAACTATTTGATGAGAGAAAATTAAAATTGGTTGATGGTTTGTGGAACTTGAAAGGCGCAACAGGGAATAAATTTATAAAGGAGATTAATCCAATGAATATGAGGGGACTAACAAAAGAAAAGGTTGTTAGTCAAATTAAAGCAATCATAAATAATTCTTATTTGTTTTTAGGTTATATTGAGTTTGCCAATTATATTGAAAAAGTCAAAGAAGTTAAAGGCGCATTTAAAGATGAGGAAGATAAGCGCATTAAAATGACGCGAAATTTAAAATATGAATTTGATAACCGACTAATTGTGATAGATGAAATTCACAATATTCGTATTGCGGAAGAAAATAAGAATAAGAAGGTCGCCATTCAGTTAGAAGACTTGGTTAAATCTGCTTCAAATATGCGTTTGTTATTATTATCTGCCACGCCAATGTACAATAGTTATAAAGAAATTATTTGGCTTTTGAATTTAATGAACCTAAATGATAGACGTGCAACTATTGAAATTAAAGATGTATTTGATAAGGATGGCAATTTTAAAAAAGGTCCCAATGGAGAAGAAGAAGGTAAAGAATTGCTCTCAAGAAAGGCAAATGGTTATGTGTCTTTTGTACGAGGAGAAAATCCCTATACATTTCCTTTTAGGGTTTACCCATCGGTTTTCTCTCCCAAGTCAACGTTGGAACATGTAAAATACCCAAAAATTCAAATGAACGGAAAGAGAATTAAGGACGAAGATGTTATTCAAATTTTAAAACCAACAATTTATTTGACTGAAATTGGAAAATATCAAGCTATGGGATACAAATTTGCCATTGATAGTCTTAGAAAAAAGAAAATTAGCACAACTACAAAAACTGGAGTTGTGAGAGAAATGCCTAGTTTTGACAACATGGAGTCATTTGGGTATACTTTATTGCAGATACCATTAGAAGCGCTTAATATTGTTTATCCGATGGAAGGTCTTGAGAATGTTGTTGAACCGATTGAAAGTTTATCTAGTTTTGAAGAGGATTCAGACATTGAAGAGGAGTCAAAACCAATTTCTGCGCCAAAATTAAAGGAATATACAGGAGTAAGACAATTGGAAGCTGCTTTAGAACCTCGCCAACAACCAAAACCAGAAGAACCAGAAGAACAAAAAGAACAAGTTATTAAATTAACCAGAAAACCATCCAGCAAAAAATCAATAACTTCTTATAGAGGTGGAGATTCAACCGAATCTGAACGCGAGGTATTTATTAATGCAAATGATTTGACTGGAAAGCGTGGCTTAGAGAGAACCATGGAATTTATTGATAGCAAAAATCCACCTGAAAAGGGGTCATTTGAATATAAAAAGTGGTTATTAGATAAAGATGAAAAAATTTTTGCCCCAAATAAAATTGGAAATTACAGCTCAAAGATAAACTCTATTTGCAAAAGCATTTTGTCTGATGATGGTGATGTTGCTGAAGGCATTATATTGATTTATTCGCAATATATTGATGGCGGTTTAATACCAGTTGCACTTGCATTAGAAGAAATGGGGTTTTCTAGATACGGCGAAAGCGCAAAATCGCTATTTAAAACGCCGCCAACTGAGTTAGTAGATTCTAGAACTTTAAAACCTCGTAAAGATAAAAAAGATAGTTTTATGCCAGCCAGATATATTATGATAACAGGAGACCCAAGATTATCGCCAAATAATGATTTTGAGATTAAAGCTATTACAAATGACGATAATAAAAAGGGCGATAAAATTAAAGTTGTTCTTATCTCACAAGCAGGTTCAGAAGGCGTTGATTTTAAGTTTTTAAGACAAGTACATATCATTGATCCATGGTACAACATGAATAGAATTGAACAGATTGTTGGAAGAGGAGTCCGAAATTTCAGTCACAAAGATTTAGATTTTGAAAAAAGAAATGTTTTAATATTCATATATGGAACAATATTGGAAAATAATGAAGAAGAGTCGGCTGATTTATACGTTTATAGAGTTGCTGAGTACAAGGCCGTTCAAATGGGAAGAGTTAGTCGTTTATTAAAGGAAACATCAGTTGATTGTATAATTAATCATGATCAAGTAAATTTTACACAAGAAAATATTGAAAAAGAGATAACAAAAAAAGTAGAACAGTCATTGTCAAATGGTATGGTTATAAAAGATTTTAAAGTGGGCGATATTCCTTATTCCGCTGCGTGCGATTATATGGCGGATTGTGAATATAAATGCCAACCTGAAAAAGAAATAAATTTTGATGATTCATCAAAAACGCGAATTGATACGTATAATGAGGCTTTTATAGTAATGAATTCTGAAAAGATTTTGCAAAAAATTAGAAAGTTATTCAGCGACAAATTGGATGGAAAATTTTTCTTTAAAAAAAGTGATTTAATGCGCAAAATAAATACGCCAAAAGCGTATCCAATGGTTCAGATATATTCCGCATTAACACAATTAATAGAAGATGCTAATGAACCTATTATGGATAAATATGGAAGAACTGGACATTTGATTAATATTGGCGACTATTATTTGTTTCAACCAAGCGAATTAAATAATCCTCATGCAACTATTTATGAGCGCTCAGTTCCCATTGATTTTAAACATAGTATGGTGAAATTTGACATAAAATCAAACCTATTTAAAGACGACAAAGAACCCCCTTTTGCAATAGAACATACCGAAAGAGAAAGAGAATCAACTGTGAAAGAAGCTCGTCCTAAATTGGTGGAAAAAGAACCTCATATTGTAACTGAAATAAAGAAAAATTTTGACTTGACAATGTCATTTGCAAGAACCACTGAATTAGTTCCAAGAGGAGATGATGATTGGTATAAACACTGTGGAGTAACTATAAGAAAACTCATTAAAAATGGAATTGTTACATCGCCGGATGCTCTTGAATTTTTGGTTGAACACATAGTTGATATACTTGACTACAATGACAAATTGCAGTTGATAAAATATATATATTCGTTTGATTCATTTGAAGAAAATACATTTGAATATTATGTAAAAAGGTATCTTGATAAAAAACTTATTAAAACGGATCGTTTAACAAGTATTATATTATTCTCTGGAGACAAAATCCACGTTATGATATTGAAGGATAAAAAATGGCATCAAGCAGAACCAGAAGATGAGAGAGAAATTGCAATGGAAACGGTGGCAAAAATGGATTACATGAAATATGAGTTGAACAATCTAATTGGTTTTATTGGTCAAGACCAGAAGAATAGATATTTGATTTTCAAGGTAAAAGACATGGAAGCAAAAAGAAATACTGGAGCCAGATGCGATGAAGCAGGAAAACCTAAAAAGATTGCAGTTTTAATAGAGTTGCTTGGTCAAGAGTTATTTGATAAATATACACAAGGAACAACAAAGGGAATGGTTCAAGGCGAGTTGTGCTCATTGCAAGAATTGTTGTTTAGATATTATAATAAAACTAAAAAAAACAATAAATTGTGGTTTTTTGATTTTGAGACGGCAATGTTATCTAAAAAGGAATTAAAAATATAAATAAATTAATGAAAAAACCTCAAACATGCAAAATAAATTGTTAGGCCCTAACAATTTATTAAAATATAAAATTGAAATTGAAATAAAAAGATAAATGTATAATATATACATTCATGGAGGCTGTTCAAAAACCAAAATACAAGAAGAAGCAATCAATTGAAAATAATATATTGTTTTCAAGGGCATTAATTACTCGCAGTATATCACTGCCCATAATAAATATTGGTAAGAATGTTCAGCAGACTATTGAATGGTATATTATAGAAAATTTTGAGGGGAAGTGTGTAGTGGAAGGATTTATTAAGGTTGGGTCGTGCAAGATTGTAACACACTCCAGTGGACTAGTGAAAGGAACGAATATTGGGTTTGAAGTTGCATTTGAGTGTAAGATTTGCTGCCCTGTAGAAGGTATGTTGATTCAATGCGTCGCAAAGAATATTACAAAGGCTGGAATTCGCGCGGAAAGTTTAGATGAGACTCCTTCGCCAATTGTTGCTTTTATTACTAGAGATCATCATTACATGGTGCAATACTTCTCAACCATTGAGGAGGGAACTAAATTCACTGCAAGGGTTATTGGTCAACGATTTGAGTTGAATGACAAGTATGTTAGCGTTATTGCTGAGTTAGTTGAGCCCAAGAAGGATTATGCTACAATGGGAATGAACAAAGAACCATCAAAACCAAAACTAGTTATTGAAGAAGATTAGAAAAATGCATTTGTTAAAAAATCTATATAAAGACACAAGGTAAATATACCGTGCATGACAACCTGGCCGAGTGGTTAAGGCGACGGATTACTAACCCGTTGGGATCTTCCCGCGCAAGTTCGAATCTTGCGGTTGTCGCACCTCCTTATTAGATAAGGCATAAAAAAATTGATAATTTTTAATTACATTAAAAATGTAATTAAATCTAAAATGACGCATGTATTAAGACTTGTTTTACCGGCGTGTATTGTTGATGTTATTAAAGAATTTACAGGCGAGGCTTGTTGGCGGCGCGGAAAATTTATTCACATTCACCGCATTCCTCGCAACGATTACAGATATGAGATGTTGCGACGGCGGCCAAAAATTAAGCAATTAAACTATGATCCTATTGGAGATTTAAAGGCTGGTTGCACTTGGTTCAAGCTTCCAAATAATAAGTTTGTTGTTATAAATGTTTTAAATGGTCGTTGTTGGATCAACGACCATTATGAGGTAGGTGACTTTTGGGAGATGCGTTACAATGGCAAAAAACTTATTTGTTACGTTTAAATAATAAACAATAAAAAAATAAAAATTAACTAAAATCATGCAAACAAGCTTAAAAATATTTTTTTAATGATATAAAATAATGTTATCAGAGTCATCGCATGAGTTTAACGAATTGGATTCAATCAGAGAAAAAATTGAATCTATGCCAAAATTTAACCAAGTGGAAATATTGCGAATTCTTAGCAAGAATGATTCAGTTATATTGAATGAAAACAAATATGGCACGTTTATTAATTTGACCGAGTTGCCGGATGCAATGATTGATAACTTGAAGACATACATCAATTATGTCAATACACAAGAGGTCCACTTGAACTTTCTTGAAAAGCAAAAGGAAGATTTTAAGAATATATACTTTGCGAAAGATAATAAAGATAATTCAGGAAAAAATAAATATGCATAGCGTAGCAAGTACAATGTCAATCAATCAGGAAAAAAAACAGGATTATAATCATGTAGTAAATGATTTACAGGATTATATGTTAACAAGCAAACTTATTGCAAAGCATTCCTCGTGTCTAAAATCGGAGCAAAAGGTCGCAAAACCGGTTCAACCCCAACCTGAAAAGAAGGTTCAAGAACAATTTTTTTATCCAAAGGAGAAGGATCAGCTTTTTTGGTGTTATTTTATTATCCAAAATGGATTTTCCAAGTATGAATACCCAGGAACAACAAGCTTTGTTAATGAAAAAGAGGAAAAATTTAGGTGCATTGAACACATGCGAAATAATAAACAACAATTGAAAACAAAAAAAATAAAGAATATTAGGGAAGACGTGGAGGATGAATTGGCAAATAAACAGTTCATTGGAATGAAGACGTTTATTGCTCTTTGCATTGCAAACAACATTAATATTATGTATATCCACAAGCGAAAATGCTTTGAATTAGTTTGCGATGATCAAATGCCAATTCATGTTGTGCATTGCATAAATAATAAGGATTCATCTGCTTGCAATTATTGTTATGAATTGAATCCGACGGCTGAACAATTGGAGACCTATCGCAATACATTGTTCAAGTGGGAAAGTGTTGAGAAGCCATTAAAGGCTATGAGTGCATATAAATTGGAAGAATTGATTGAATTGTCGCAAAGAATGGGTCTAGGAGACAATTTAAGCAAAAAAACAAAAAAGGATTTGTATGAGGGATTAATTCAGAATTTATAATAACATTATAATATAATATAAATATGTTTGGGATAAGAACAAGATCAAAGTCACCAGATCCAGAACCAGAATCAGTAGCAAAAAAGGCAACGGCAAAACCAAAAAGAGGAGCAGCGGCAGCAGCGCCACAACAACAAGCACCAGGAGGAGTGGCTGCAGCACCATCAAGTCAATCACCAGTGCCAATAGTAAATATAGACGGTTTTAAACAAATATTAGCCAATGCCTCTGTTGCGGATACTAAACACGATTTTCATAAGAATTTTCATGGAATCAAAAAATGGCTGGAACAAGCAACTATTACAAGAGAATACAACAATGGGTTGCCTAATCCAGGATTTAATGCAGTAACTGACGAAGAAAATGTGCTATCGAGCGTTATAAGCAACCCAGAAGGTTACAATCCTGTGCATAATCTAGACCCAACAATTTCAACTGTTACTGGATTAACCTACAATGTTAAAAGAACAGTGGTGAGGCCACCTAAAGTAAAAACAACAATTAAAAAACTTATAAAAAAATTAGTACCAGGTAGAAAAGAACCTGTAGACCATTCTAGAGAATACATTGGTGCAAAACAATTTACGACAGAATTAGACATAGAAGATCATTCTGCATTTATAATTGATTTTGCTGCAGTTAGTATTGATGAAATATTAACAAGTTCTTCGACTCAGGAGTTTGAAGCTGGAGCCCAAAAAACAATATATTACGTCTTTGATTCGGAAGTTGAAAATGATCCTGCGCCTAAAACAAGAACTGATAATCCGATGTTTAAAAGAGTTGGAGCGGCAAAGACTGGACACAATCTTGTTTCGTGCAGTCCAATGGATTTAACTGGAAAAAATAATTACTATTATAAGTGGCTTGGTGGAACTACAAGTGCATATAATCAGTTTTATAGCAAATATAATTTTCAATTGTCTTCATTAAATGAGATTAAAAAGGGGAAATCATATTCATATACAACAAATCTTAGAATTACCGATACAACTGGAAAATTTGACACAAAACCGATTATGGATAGCAAGCTCGCAAATAGCATTACTTCAATATCATCTTTAATAAAAAGTGTTCAGAATTTCTTTTCAAAATCTGCCCCTCCGGCTGCCAAAATTCCTGAAAATACTTTTACTATGAACACTAGTTTTCAGCAAAAACGCTCAGGCGATTGGTTGCAAGTTTTGTTGTGTTTGCTTGTTCTTCAAAGAAGATACAAAAATTCTAATGATCAGACGTATCAAGACATTCAAAAACAGTTTGATGAAATATATTTTGTTACACACGACAGAATTGCCATGGCATTCGCTCTTTTATTGGGAATAAACGTTATTTTTACGCATGGAGACTCGCAACAGGCGTTTTCCTTTAAAATTCAAAATGCTCAACAAAAAACTGAACGAGTTAATGCTAAATTTGATGAAATATTCGCAGCGGTTGTTACTAGAAATGAATTGGAACAACAGAAAACGCAATACATTAATTATAATCAGGCATATAGAGACACAATTTATGACGTTTTTGTTCCACAGTGCACTAATACACAAGCAATATTTCAACAATGTGACGAATTATACGGAGCAATTGAAGCTTCTAATCAGATGACGAATAAAGTATATGCAAGCACAAATTTTCTTAACGCAACAAGACAAATATTTAAACTTGCATTTCAACATTGTTATTTCAAGTTAATTTTCCCTAACATTCAAGATTTGGACGCAGAAATAAGGGGCATTGACGTAGATGCATTTAAAGATCAAATTAGAGCAGCAAATACTGAGGCGCTAAAACAAGAGTGCATTGATGATTACAATAAATATATTGGATATTTCAAAACTTGCGAAAACACGTTAAGTATGTATTTAAATCCACCTGTTACCACGCAAAGGAATAATCAATTGAAAGGCATTACAACAGCACCAGAAGTAGTTCATACTATGAACCCAAAATTTCAAATGAATGACATATTAAACAAATTAAGAAAAGAACCTAATTATAAAGCAGCAGATGTATGGACATGGGATATACCGCAAGGTCCGAGATATTATGAGCGAATTTTAGAAATAGTAACCGCTTCAGATTATAGAAATGACAAAAATTTATTTTTATATAACCTTAACAACTTAGATCCTGCTTGCAAACAAAAGATTTGCGAAACATATGCGTATTTTTATTCAGTAATTCCAACAATCGGCACCATTAGAGCTAAAGCGAGCGGCACAGATTACGTTAATAGACAGAAATTTACTAACATATCTCAATCATTTTGCGTGGAAGTTTTATTAAATTTAGCAATAACTCCACAATTTCCAATCGGAAACGCAGATACCATAATTGAGGGGTTTATTAAAAAGAGAGTTGCTGGCAATTTTTTAGACGTAGTGCGTCCATTTTTTAATGCTAATATAAATTATCATCCTCTTATCTCAGAGGTAAATGTAATAGCAGAAAATGGCAAAATAATACAACAACCTGAAACAATTATTAGTAGTGTAAATGCAAAAGACATAACCCCACAAGAAACTGCTTTGCAAACCGGTGGAGACAAATATTTAATAGATTTTACCCCAATAGTCCGCACGTCTTTTAATTTTGACACACACTCAAATGCAAATGTTTTTATAGAAGAAACTCCAAAAGAAGCAATTAAGGCATTGTTAAACATGCATTTAGGTTATAATACAGCAGATTCAATTGCCGCTTTTTCAATTCCAGCCACAGAATCAGAATTGCAGAGACAACTATCTGATATATATTTGGAACAAGCTGAAAC
>Ga0114959_10000127_pt1:5000-71068 | contig 71068 bp, 61 predicted proteins | sample C_130625_EF_Meta_FD_87317 | JGI IMG/M metagenome (GOLD analysis project Ga0114959, IMG submission 87317) | Freshwater microbial communities from Lake Croche, Canada to study carbon cycling - C_130625_EF_MetaG | ecosystem: Environmental > Aquatic > Freshwater > Lake | place: Lake...
CTCTAGCAAAAACCTGCATAATTTGTTTAGTCAAGATAAATTGACAATATTTATATTGGGTTGTATAACAGCATATATAGTAGCTTTATTATCCATTAAGTTTTTCATTGGTTATTTGCAAAAAAATGGCTTCAAAGTTTTTGGATGGTATCGTATTGCTTTAGGATTAATAGTATTAGTATTGATTTATCAGAAAATAATCTAAATGCAGACTGCATCAAAAAAAGTAATTACTGGTTGGGCTATGTACGATTGGGCAAATAGTGCCTATAATCTTGTGATTACTTCCACCATTTTCCCTGCATATTATGATGCTATAACTTCTACCAAGGGAATTAATAACACCATTTCACATAAAATAACATTTTTAGGTGGTGAGTATGAAAGTGCTTCCTTGTACAATTATTCAATTGCATTTGCTTACTTATTAATTGCATTTCTATCTCCTATTCTATCTTCTATTGCTGATTTCAAGGGTAACAAAAAGTCTTTCATGCAGTTTTTCTGCTACTTAGGAAGTTTATCTTGCTGTGCGCTTTATTGGTTTACAAAAGAAACATTCAACTTAGGTATTGTTTGTGCTATTTTAGCTGCAGTGGGCTATTGTGGAAGTTTGGTTTTTTATAATGCCTATCTTCCTGAAATTGCTGCCGAAGAAGATCAAGACAATGTGAGTGCAAAGGGTTTTGCTTATGGATATATTGGTAGTATATTGCTCCAAATAATTTGTTTTGTTTTTGTATTAAAACCTGAATTGTTTGGAGTTAATGATAGTTCATTTCCACCAAGACTTTCTTTCTTATTGGTAGGTCTTTGGTGGATGGGGTTTGCCCAAATCACTTTCTTCACATTGCCTAAAAGAAAAGATATAGACTTAGGTGAACCAATTTCAAACAAGAAAAACATTTTCACCAATGGCTTTATAGAATTGAAAAAAGTATGGGAACAAGCCAAACATTTACCCATCTTAAAAAAATACCTTACAGCTTTTTTCTTTTATAGTATGGGTGTGCAAACCGTAATGCTTGCTGCAACCTTATTCGGAAGCCAAGTGTTGGAATTGCCTACAAGTAAATTAATTATTTGCATTCTATTAATACAAATAGTTGCCATTGCGGGAGCTTATTTAATGGCTAAGCTATCAGATAAATTTGGCAATTTCAAAGTATTGGCGTTTGTAGTAATCATTTGGGAAATGGTTTGCATTGCAGCCTACTTTGTAAAAAATGAACAACAATTTTATTTAATTGCAGCTATTGTAGGTCTTATTATGGGTGGAATTCAATCTTTAAGTAGGTCTACTTATGCCAAGGTAATTCCTAAAAATACCTCAGATACCACCTCTTTCTTTAGCTTTTATGATGTTACAGAAAAGCTTGCAATAGTAATTGGAATGATTAGCTTTGGCTTAATTCAAGATATTACTGGAAATATGCGCAATTCAATCTTGGCATTAATGATATTTTTCATAATTGGTTTAATCGCCTTGTTTGCAACCATTAAAGCGGAGAAAAAAAGTGCCATTGCTTAATTTGATCTTATGAAATTATATCCCATAAATGCTGGAAATTTTAAATTAGATGGTGGTGCAATGTTTGGAGTAGTGCCCAAATCTTTGTGGAACAAATTAAATCCTGCTGATGAAAACAATATGTGTAGCTGGGCTTTGCGCTGTTTATTAATTGAAGATGAAGACAAACTAATATTAATAGATACTGGAATGGGCAATAAGCAAGACGCCAAATTCTTTTCTCATTATTATTGTTTTGGTGATGACAGCCTAGATGGTTCTTTGGAAAAACATGGTTTTACAAGGGAAAATATTACCGATGTGGTGCTTACACATCTTCATTTTGATCATTGTGGAGCTGCCATCACTAGAAAAGAAGATGGCACATTAATACCAAACTTTCCAAATGCCACTTATTGGAGCAATAACGCACATTGGCAATGGGCAATCCATCCAAATGCAAGAGAAAAAGCTTCTTTTTTGTCTGAAAACATTTTGCCAATTACTGAAAGCAGACAATTAAAATTGGTATCATCATCCAATATCGAATTAAACAATGGTTTATTAGCGCAAGAACAGTCCAATATTATTTCCAATCTTTCTTTTCGCTTTGCAAATGGACACACCAAAGCAATGATGCTGCCTCAAATAGTTTATAAAGGAAGAACAATTGTGTATATGGCTGATTTACTTCCCTCTATTGCTCATATACCCTTGCCCTATATTATGGCTTACGATATGTTTCCCATGATTTCTCTCGAGGAAAAGAAAAGCTTTTTGCAAGAAGCTGTTGCCAATGATTATGTCTTATTCTTTGAGCATGATATTCAAGTGGAATGTTGCACATTACACAATACTGAAAAGGGTATTAAAGTAAAAGAAGTATTTACTTTAAATGATATTTAGACAACTTATCATTGTACCTAAGCACTTTCCAAAGTAAACATATCATAATCGGGATTTTCGTTCACCCCTTTCTCAAATAGAATAAAATTAAAGTTTGCAAGTAGTTTGGTGGATGGTATGTTTTCTTTATGTGTACAAGCTATTATTTTCTTTACGTTCAATGATTGAAACGCATAGTGAATAACCGCTTCAACAGCCTCTTTCATAATACCTTTTCCCTGATATTCCACCATCAGTTCATAACCAATTTCACAACTTTCCTTCTCTGTTGAGAAATCGTACAAGCAAATTGTTCCTACAAATGTTTGAGGGTTTGACAAGGTAATTACCCAATAAAGGGAATTGTTCTTTTTAATATTCTCATTAATAATATCAATAAATCGCACCGCATCTTCTATTGAATTGCTTGAGTCTCTATCAATATATTTATTGATTACTGGGCTGGATCGTAAAGTAAAAATGTATTCCTTATCCTCAATCACCAATTGCCTTAGTGTTAGTCTTTCTGTAATTAAAATGGGGAAAGGAGTAAAATGTAAGTTCATCATAATACTTAATAATTTAAACGCTCTTTATTCTTTGAAATAAACATTTGTAATAAAACTTCACTCATTAAAATTTCAAATTGCTTCTAAACCCAAATTTTGAAATAGAATTTTATAACCACTCTGTAACGCTTCATAACTATTCACTTGATAAGCCCCCAACACCTTTCACTGAAGAGGAGATGAATCTTTTTCCAATATTATTTTAATTATATGATAAGAACAAGCACTTACACCACTTGCATTTAGAAAACAGATGTTTTTGAAATGTTACTGAAGAACTTAGCGAAAGTCATAAGCGGGATGTTTGCACCAGCGAGAAATAAAAAAGCTACATAAAAAAGAACCATGTATGTATCTGATTTATGGTAAAAGCTAAATTAGCGGAAAAATTAATTTGGTATAGCAATTTGCAGTTTGCGCTTGGGAAAAAGGATGCTTTTGGTAGATTTTCATTTGTTTTTACCTGTGTTATCCATTTTTTGTCTGTGTAATCAATTTTTAGTCGTGTTTTTCATTTTTTAGGTGTGTTATACACCAGTCGAGCTGTGTTATACACCAGTCGAGGTCTGTTAAACACCAGTCGCGCTATGTTAGACATCAGTCGAGGTATGTTAGACATCAGTTTTAAAATGTAAAACGTCAGTTTTGAATTGTAAAACATCAGTTTTACATTGTTCTACATCAGTTTTGCATTGTTCTACATCAGTTTTAAATTGTTTTACATCAGTTGCATTGTGTAATTTATTTTTAACCTATGTTTTTGGAATTTTTAATGAGAAATTAAAAATACTATAACACTTACTCACAAAAAAAGCCCTTACTGAAACAGTAAAGGCTTTTCTATAAGTATATTGTCAACTATTTTTTAGTTGGCTTTCTAAACCTTAATGAAATTGCAGGTTTTGCTTTTTCTTTATTCTCAGAATACAACCCATTAATATAACTTTTACTCAATTGTATTAATGCCAATAAACCAGTTTTTTCATCATACAATTGAATATCCCTTGCTACTTCACTATCATTATAAGTAGGCCATGCTGCTTTTACAGCTTCATTTACGGTGTCTAACTCCGTGTATTTTGCAAGCAATGCAGTAGATTTATATCTTGCATCATTTGTTTTATACACAGGATCGTTTTTTAAAACGCCAATTAGTTTGTAAAAATTAAGAATCTTATTATCAAAACTTAATTGTGCTACACTGTGAGAATTGTCAGCAGCAGGAGCGGATGTGGTAGTTCCCGCTTTTTTTGCTTTAGCTTTTATATCGCGACTATGTTTCGCAATATTATCACCAGTTATTTTATCGGCATATTCTTTTGCAGCAGCTATATTGGCTGCATCTGTGCCACTAGATTTATAATCGTTCATCACACCACGCACCAATTTATCAAGTGCAGCTATCTTTTTCTTTCTCGTTTTTTCATTTGGCGTATATACCGCATCGGCGTCAGCCCAATCTTGATATGCTTTTTTACACAAACTTTGTTTAGCAGTTAATGCGGCTGAGGTAATTGCAGGATTACCGGGATTGTAATCGGCACCATACCCTCCTACAATTTTAACAAATTCAAACCCGTTTCCAATGTTTTTTGCGTGACCAGTTTCTGAAGTTGATTTCATGTTAGCAGAATTTTCTTGTTAAAAAATTAAATGATTAATACCGTTTATTTATCGGTTTTCCAAAAGTAGGAGATTTTGGCAATTGGTGAAAAAAATTTTTTTATACTACGAATTAGGCATAGAGATATATAGAAAAAAAAGGTAATTACTACCCATTTACTTTTCTCCATTCACTATTCCTAAACACCTATTCCCTATCTTTTTTTCTTTGAAAAATTATAGCCGATGGCAATGGATAATGGATGTCTGTAAAGTTCATATCTAGCTTCTATTTTAGCCATTACTCCTTTGTAAATATCTGCTTCGATGCCTGCAGCATAGATTAGGCCAATGCCATAAATATAAAAATTAGGGGCACTTGCATCTTTCAAATAACAAAGATTAAGTCCAGCAAATAAATAAGGTCTTATGTTTTTGTTTAATAAATTTTGCTGCACTTGAAGCGGAATGGATATCAAACTGGGTGAATAATTAGTTACTTTACCATTGTAGCTTTCAGATAATCTGTATTTAAAATAACTAATTCCCGTATTGATAGAAGTGCTTTTGCTATATTTTGGAAAATAAACCCTATAAATGCCTTGAACATAGGTTTCTTTTTTATCCCCTGTTCCTCTTCCCATACCAACATTTAATATAAGGAAACTAACATTGCTTTTCTTTACCAGAGTGGGAATGCTAAAAGATGATTTAGAAGTATTGTATTCAGAAACAATTTGCAAAATGCTTCCTTCATTAAAATTCATTCTACTAATTTTTGCATTAAAACTATCTCCGATAGCTTTTGTCAAATAGTTTCTGAAGTAATGCGGTGTTATTGCAGTTGCGTTTATTTCCAAAACATCGTCTTGCAAAGGATAATTAGTGCCTTCGTTGCTTACAATATACAGTTGTGCTCCATTATACACAACTTCATATACACTAGCTTTTCCTCTAAGTAATAAACTACCAAAAAAGCTCCTGTTCTTCAATTTTGGATTAGGTTCAAATATTATTCGTTCAAAGATCTCACCCGTTTGCATGGTAAATCCTGTTATAGATAAGGTATCGTATTTCATAGGGTCTTTTTGGTTTTCAGTTTCTTTGAAATAGATAAAACAATTCATCTTTTCTAAACTTTCTCTTTTGATATATCCCTCTTTTTGTTGGTTGTTTGTAAGGGTAATTTTTCCTTTTACATATTCGTCTTGCAATTGTGCATTGGCTGTTTTACAATTGAAATAAAATACAATTATTATGGCGATACAACCAAGTAGATGTTTGGGCATAGGTTTTTTTTTAAGAGTTAGTAATACGCGCAATGATGAGATTAATGACTAATTGCAATATTATTGCTAGTTGAAGAAATAATGAATATGTTATAAAATTAATATTGAATCTACACTTAATTAACCTGAGTCATTTACTTTTACCCCTGAAAGATGTGAATTGCAGTATGGAAAAAAATCATTCGTTTGTTATAGGTGTAGATTATGGGTCGGATTCTGTTCGGTCAATATTGGTAAATGCTATTACTGGAGAAGAAGTTGCCACATCTGTGTTTTATTATCCACGTTGGAAAAAAGGATTGTTTTGCAATCCCACAAAAAATCAATTTCGGCAACATCCTTTAGACTATATAGAAGGTTTAGAAGCAAGTATTAAAGATTGTCTTGCGAAAGCTGGTGCCGAAGTGGCTGCTTCTGTAAAAGGAATTTCTATAGATACTACAGGTTCTACGCCCGTGGCAGTAGATAAAACTGGAACACCTTTAGCCTTGTTGCCTGAATTTGCAGAAAACCCCAATGCTATGTTTGTTTTATGGAAAGACCACACATCGGTAAAAGAGGCTGCTGAAATCAATCATCACGCTACCAAATTTCCTATCAATTACTTGCAATATGTAGGAGGTATTTATTCTTCCGAATGGTTTTGGGCTAAGCTGCTCCATGTATTGAGAGAAGATGAAGCCGTAAGAAATGCAACAGCATCGTGGTTAGAACATTGCGATTGGATTCCTTATTTATTAACTGGCGGTAAGGATGTTTCCCAATTAAAAAGAGGAGTTTGTAGTGCAGGACATAAAGCCTTATGGGCAACAGAGTTTGGAGGTTTGCCCCCCAATGAATTCTTTGCTTCACTTGATCCATTGTTAGATGGTTTCACCAATAAATTATTCACAGAAACAGCTACTGCCTCTGATGCTGCTGGAATAATTTCCCAAGAATGGGCAGAGAAACTAGGATTGCCTAATGATGTAGTAATAGGAGTTGGTGCTTTTGATGCACATGTGGGTGCTGTGGGTGGACAAATTGAACCGTACTATTTAAGTAAGGTAATGGGTACTTCTACTTGCGATATATTGGTTGCACCGAATGAAGATGTAGCTGGAAAATTAGTAAAAGGTATTTGCGGACAAGTACCGGGTTCAGTTATTCCCGGATTGTATGGTTTAGAAGCAGGCCAATCTGCTTTTGGTGATGCGTATGCTTGGCTAAAATCGGTATTGTTGTATTCAGCAGATCAATTATTGAATACTACTACTTTGGTTGATGAAGCTACAGCACAAGCTTTGAAAGAAGAAATTTCGCAAAAATTGATTGCCACTTTAAGTCAGCAAGCAGCACAAATACCATTAGATGAAACTCTAGAATTAGCCCTAGATTGGCAAAACGGAAGACGGACGCCCGATGCCAACCAAGCATTGAAAGGCGCATTCACAGGATTGAGTTTGGGAACAGACGCACCGAAAATGTTCCGAGCTTTGGTAGAAGCCACTTGCTTTGGTGCAAAAAGAATAGTTGACAGATTTATTGAAGAAGGCATTCCCGTAAAAGGATTGATTGGTTTAGGAGGTGTTGCCAAGAAATCGCCATTTATCATGCAAATGATGTCCGATGTGATGAACATGCCTATCCGTATTCACAAAAGTGAACAAACTTGTGCTTTAGGAGCGGCCATGTTTGCTGCCACAGTAGCGGGCATTTATCCCAAAGTAGAAGATGCCATGCAGGCAATGGGGCAAGGTTTTGATGCAGAATATCATCCCATTCCTTCCTTAGTTGAATTGTATGCAAAGCGTTACCAACAATATATTGCTTTAGGAAACTTTATTGAACAATCACTTTAAACCCAAATCATTATGAATAAATACCTCCACATTCAACAAGAAGCATACGAAGCCAATATGCAATTGCCCAAGTTGGGATTGGTACTTTTCACTTTTGGAAATGTTAGTGCAGTAGATAGAAGTTTGGGTGTCTTTGCCATTAAACCAAGCGGTGTGCCTTATGAAGATTTATCTCCAGAAAAAATGGTGATTGTTGATTTTGATGGCAACACGGTCTTTGGCAGTCTTCGTCCTTCATCTGATACAAAAACCCATGCAGTACTCTACAAGCATTGGGAAAAAATAGGCGGTATCGTGCATACCCACTCTACTTATGCTACAGCTTGGGCACAGGCACAAAGGGATATTCCCATTTTTGGAACTACCCATGCTGACCATAATACCGTGAACATTCCCTGCGCCCCACCGATGAGCGATGAAATGATTAAAGGCAATTATGAATATGAAACTGGCTTTCAAATCATGAATTACTTTAAGGAAAAGCAGTTGGATTACCAAGAAGTGGAAATGGTATTGGTAGGTAATCATGCCCCTTTTACTTGGGGAAAAAATGCGGCAAAAGCAGTTTATAACAGTGCCGTATTAGAATCAGTTGCTCAAATGGCTTTGCTTACGGAACAAATCAACCCCAAAGCTCCTTTATTGAAACCCGCCTTGATTCAAAAGCATTATGAGCGCAAGCATGGACCGGATAGTTATTATGGGCAGTAAATTTTAGTGCTTCTTCATTTAATGTTATAGTTACTCAACTGCTTTTTCTTTAACCGCTCTGTAAAAACACAGGGCAAAACAACTGCTAAATATGAAAAAAATTTCGTTCTTTCTTTTGTTTGCAGCAGCTATCGCTTGCAAAAACAAACCTGCCGAGGATGGTAAATCTGCTTCCGCTTTCAGTATTTCCGAAACATTTTTTGGAAAAATTGATACAACCACCATTACGGAATATACCCTTACCAATTCTGCTGGAATGAAAGTGAGTATCTTGAATTATGGGGGAACCGTCACGAAAATTATTACGAAAGACAAAGCAGGCAAAGATGGAGATGTTATCCTTGGCTTTGATTCGTTGAGTGGTTACTTGCAAAAGGGTAATCCTTACTTCGGTTGCTTGGTAGGCAGGTATGCCAATCGTATTGCAAAAGGAAAGTTTACCCTTGATGGAAAAACCTATCAATTGGCTATCAATAATGGGGCGAATGCTTTGCATGGGGGCTTGAAAGGCTATGACAAAGTGATTTGGAAAGTAGAAAAATTAGCGGGCGATAGTAGTTTACAATTCACCTATCATAGTCCGGATGGCGAGGAAGGTTATCCAGGCAATGTGGATGCTACAGTAATTTATTCACTGACGTCTGCCAATGAATTGAAAATTGAATACACGGCGAAGACCGACAAAGCCACCCCTATTAACCTCACCAACCATTGCTATTTTAATTTGTCTGCCGGCACTGATACTACCATTGAGCAACATGAATTGCAATTATCTGCCAATGAATATACGCCTGTTGATACTGGATTAATTCCAACAGGAAAATTAAAACCCGTAAAAGGCACACCGATGGATTTCACCACTGCCAAATTGATTGGCAAGGACTTGCCAGTAGTAAAAGGTGGTTATGACCATAATTGGGTATTGAACAAAAAAGGAAATGAATTGACCAAAATTGGTAGTCTGTATCATGCTGGGTCTGGCAGAATGGCTAATGTTTTTACAACCGAACCCGGTATTCAATTTTACAGTGGCAATTTCCTAGATGGTACTTTAACCAACACAAAAGCTGGGAGAAAATATGTGAATCATGGTGGCTTATGCTTGGAAACCCAACATTTCCCTAACAGCCCTAATGAATCTAGTTTTCCTAATACTATTTTGAAGCCTGGTGAAACTTATCATCATACTACAGTGTATCAATTTGGAGTGAGATAAATATTTTCATTAATTAAATTATATATTCAAAATGATCAACTTAAAAGAATTAGAAGTTTGGTTTGTTACGGGTAGCCAACATTTATATGGCGAAGAAACCCTGCTTAAAGTAGCGGCTCATTCTCAGGAAATAGCTGCTTCGCTGAATGATGCTGCACAAATTCCGGTGCGCGTAGTTTTTAAACCTACCGTGAAATCGAGTGATGAAATTTATGCGGTTTGTCAAGCTGCTAATGTTGAACCTGCTTGTATTGGGGTGATTGCTTGGATGCACACTTTTTCACCTGCTAAGATGTGGATTGGTGGTTTGAAAATCTTACAAAAGCCTTTATTGCATTTTCATACCCAATTCAATCGTGATATTCCTTGGGGGAGCATTAATATGGACTTTATGAACCTGAACCAAAGTGCCCATGGTGATAGAGAATTTGGGTTTATGATGAGCCGTATGCGCATCAACAGAAAAGTGGTGGTGGGGCATTGGCAAGATGCAGAATCTTTGGAAAAAATCAATGATTGGACTCGTGCTGCTGCTGGATGGCACGATTGGCAGGGGGCAAAATTTGTTCGCTTTGGCGACAACATGCGCTATGTGGCTGTGACTGATGGCGACAAAGTGGAAGCAGAAATGAAGTTTGGTTATTCTGTAAATACCCACGGCATTGGCGATTTGGTGCAAGTGATTGACAATATTAGCGATGCTGCTGTAGACACTTTGGTGGCAGAATATGCTGATACCTATCACCTTGTTCCTTCCTTATTAAAGGGTGGTGAACAACATGAATCGCTTCGTGATGCGGCTCGTATTGAATTGGGATTAGAAAGCTTTTTGGTAGCGGGCAACTACAAAGGTTTTACAGACACATTTGAAGATTTGCATGGTATGAAACAATTGCCTGGTATTGCGGCACAAAGACTGATGGCTAAAGGCTATGGATTTGCTGGCGAAGGCGATTGGAAGACCGCTGCATTGGTTCGGGCAATGAAAGTGATGGGTAGTGGGTTGAAAGGTGGTAACTCTTTTATGGAAGATTATACCTACCATTTTAATCCTGATAATCACTTGGTGTTAGGTGCGCACATGCTCGAAATTTGTCCATCTATTGCCGATGGTAAACCAAGTTGCGAGATTCATCCTTTAGGAATTGGTGGCAAGGCAGATCCAGTACGTTTGGTGTTCAATTCGGGATCAGGCCCTGCAATAAATGCATCTATTGTAGATATGGGGAATCGCTTTCGTTTGATAGTAAACGATGTATTGGCAGTAGCTCCCATGAATACATTACCCAATCTTCCTGTAGCAAGAGTGCTTTGGAAACCTTATCCAAACATGCACACGGGTTGTGCGGCTTGGATTTTAGCAGGGGGTGCACACCATACTTGCTATAGTCAAAACCTTACATCTGAACATTTGCAAGATTTTGCTGAAATGAGTGGAATTGAGTTTGTATTGATTAATAAGGAAACTACGCTTCATCAATTAAAAAATGAATTGAGATGGAATGAAGCGGCTTATAGGTAGTAAGTTTTAGGTAATAGGTCTTAAGTAAGTAAGAAATGGTACTTGAGCAGGTTATTTTTGATAAGTTGACCTCATAGCAGTACTTAAATTCAATGAATAATATTCAAGATTGTATATCCATAAAAAAGGCCTCTGGGATTGTCCTAAGGGTCTTTTTTATTTTAAAATGAATTCAGTTACTAGATAACCAGTTTATTGCCATAGAAAAATGCTTGACTTTTTAAAACATATCTTGATACTTTTGACTGCTTAACAAACCAAGCTCCAAAACCCAATAGGACTAAATCAGTGAATAATGTAAGAATGATTGTAAACTTTATAATCAATCCCGACAATAATGCCTCATGTTTACTAACAATTAGGGCTTTCTTAAATTAATACTTGTATCTATTTCAAAAGACTAGTTGAAGCGTATAAATGTATTCACCTTATCAATTACCAAAGCTGCTTGTATTCTTAACCCAGATTATGCAATAGGATTTGTAGTGAGGGCTTAAAAGGCAAAATAGATGAGTGTTTGGGGTTATTTTTTGGGTGTGATAATATTGAAATATTATAAGGTCGAAAAATATTCTCAAACGCTTAGCTATACAGCGTTTTAAGTTTGTAATAAAATTTCTATTGCATAATCTGGGTTTAATTTGAACGCTAAAAGTTTATTGCAAGCCAGCATTAAATCATAGCATAAAGGCACACTAAATAGTTACCAGATAGTTTGAAAATAGAAAAGAAAAATATCCCAAAATCAATTCACAAATACAACTGGCTTCGCATTATAAGCCTTACAATTGGGCTTTCACTCTTATTGATGCTTGCAGGTGTTGTTTTTTTACAAACTCCATTTGCAAAAAATGTAGTGCGCAAAAAAGCGGTTAGTTTTTTACAGCATAAATTAGGTACACCTGTAAGCGTTGGCAAACTAGATTACAACCTGCTTGGTTGGATAAAACTAAATTCTATATTACTGATTGACCAACAAAAAGATACTTTATTAAATGGAGAATCAATATACGTAAGCTTTCATTTAATGGGGTTAATCAGGGGCAAGATTGATTTGAATGAAATAGCCATTCAACAATTGCAAGTTCATCTCAAGCGAAAATCAACCGACACTAGCTTTAATTTTCAATATATCATTGATGCTTTTGCCAGTAAATCATCCAAAAAAACAGCAAAACCTATTCAATTATCTGTTGACAAAATAGCTTTACAATCAATTGAACTGACTTTTGATGATGCCAAGCAGCAACGCTTTTTTCAATCGAAATTGTCCAACTTAGTTAGCAGTATTAAGCAAGTGGATATTGATAAAATGCAGTTTGCCATCAATGATTTTATATTGCAAAATGCCAGTTTTGTAATGGTGGACAAAGGCAAAAAAGGGGAAAAACAAACTATTGCCCCTACAACGTCTAAGCCCTCTCCTTTCCAATTATCTGCCCATCATATTCTGATAGAAAAGCTGTCGGTTAGCTATCAAAATATTGATGGAAAGTTGAACTATAGTAACCTGATAGATACCCTTCAAACGGAAGATGCCACCGTAAATGTGTTATCAGAATCATTCGCTGCGCAATCTATTTTGCTCAATAATTCTCGTTTCAATTTATCAACCAACGACCCAAAAGTGGTGCTGAAAGACACCGTAAAGCAAGTGTTTTCCTTCGTAGTGAAACTGGGTTGGAATGTGAAGGCGGGCAAAATAAGTCTGCACCATAATTCAGTAGCGATTGATAACAATGCCTTTGATACTGCAAAAGAAGGTATCGATTATAACCACCTTAAACTGGCCAACATTTACCTGCAAGCCAATACCCTTCACTATCACGCTGATTCTATTGCTGGCAATATTGAAAGTGGTAGTGTGTTGGGTAATAATTTCTTGGTAAAGGATATAAAGGGCATCTGCTTGTTGGATGAAAAACATGCAAGTGCCAAAAGTTTTAGAATTGTTACCCAACAATCATTGATTGCTGCTAATGCGGAAGTGGTATTTAATCAGCCCACGCATTCTTTGACACAAGGTTTGGGCAATATTTCCGAAGCCACCAAAATAACGCTTGCAATTGATACGGCTAATTTAGGGTATGGAGAATTTTTATTCTTTTTTCCTTCTTATAAAAGAACATTGCCATTGGCTTTAACCCCTAATCAGAAAATAATGCTATTGGGAAAAGCTGCTGGCACTTTAAAAGAAATGAACCTTACCAAATTGTTGGTGAAAACGGACAATCAACAATTTCAATTGGATGTAAAGGGGAAATTGCAGCATTTACTTACCCCTAAATCACTACAATACAATCTTGCCATCAGCAAATTATTTGTAGCTAAAGCAATACTCGCCGAGCGGATTAAACAACAATTATTGGCTAAGAAAATTAATTTACCTTCCAATCTTTTATTAGTAGGAACACTTAAAGGAGGCATTTCCGCCACTCATGCCATAGTAAAAATGAGTTCTCCTTTTGGGTTAGCTAACATTGATGCGAACGTTAGCAATTTGAGTACCCCAAAAAATATTTCTTATACAGTTGCAGTTCTTGCCAATCGATTACAAACGGGCAAATGGTTTTATCAAGATAGTCTTTTAGGGCCTCTTACTGGCAAAATCAACCTCAAAGGCAAGGGATTTAATTATGCAAAAGACAATATTCAAGCAACAACTGCCATCAAAAGCTGGATGATTAAAGGGTATAACTATACCAATCTGAACCTGAAAGCAGCCATCAACAAAGGTGCTTTTACCACAAAAGGGAATATCAGGGATACGAATATGGTAGCTGCTATTGATATGAATGGAACTATCAATGGCAAGTATCCCACCCTTAAAGGAATAATTAATATTCACCAAATAGACCTTGCTAAAATGCATTTTACCAAGGATAGCATTCAATTAAAAAGCATTGTCCAAATAAATGCTTCCAGTCTTGACCCTCAAACCCTTAATGTGTTGGTGCGGTTAGATAGCAACAACATTATATATAATGGCAAACATTGGAAAGGTGATAGCATTCTAATTACAGCCAATGCAGCAAATGATAGTACCCAATTCTTTGTAAATGCACCATTTGCACAAGCTAGTTTAATTGGAAAATATGATTATCAGCATTTACCAACGGCTATAAGCGCTTTTGTGAAACAGCATATTGTTCAATCAAAAAAAGAAACTACAAAAGCAATCAAACAACAGGCGGTGTTGACTGCTACCCTTTTCCCTGATGCTTCGTTGAGGGCTTTATATCCTTTGTTAGAAATTGAAAAACCTGCTACTGTGTTTGCTTCATTTAACAATGGGAATAAGGACAGCACTTTAAAAGTAATTGCTTCTATTCCTTCTATTATTTATAATGAGAATGAAGTTAACAACCTTAGCCTAAATGCAATTGGTGCAGATAGTTCCATGGATGTTGCATTGGCTACGCAATACATCATTATTGGTACAAAAAAATATTTCCATGCTGGGATAAATGCAACATTGGCTGACACCACCTTACTTGTTGCTGCTGCTACGGATGATGCCAAGGGCAAACCATTTTATGCTATAGGTGGTGTGGTTACATTATTAAAAGATGCTACTAAAATTCATTTGTCCGATAGTTTAATGCTCAATTATGGCAATTGGGTGGTTGCTAAAAACAACTTTGTAGAAATAAGAAAAGAGGGCTATATCGTGCATGATTTTGCCATGACAAAGAATACCCAATCTGTCGAAATACATAACCAAACCCCAACGGCAGCATCACCCATCTTGGTAAAGATTGACCATTTTAGGTTAAGTCAATTGTTGGCGATTGCCAATCAAGACAGTACTTTGGCAGGTGGATTTCTCAGTGCCGATGCCACTATTGCGCAGCCAATCGTTGGCTTGCCAGCAGTTGAAGGAAATATCAGTGTGCAACAATTGACTTATCAAAAAGTGGTACTAGGCGATGTTGCCTTAAAAACTAAGATTGGGGTAGATAAAATAATTGGTGTTCAAGGTGGTATCACTGGGGCAAACAATCTCACCGTCGTTGGAGGTTACAACACCACCGACCAAGCTTTCAGCATCAATACCGACATCAAACAACTCAACCTAAAAGCAATTGAAGCTTTTTCGCAAGGCAATATCATCAGAACCGCAGGCAATGTACATGGGAATGTTTTTGCTAGCGGCACACTGAGTAAACCTACTTGGAAAGGAGAACTAGTGTTTGATACCACCCAATTTGCTACCCGCATGTTTGGTTCATTATATAAAATAAACAACCAAAAGATTGACTTTGAATATCCTAATATTGGTTTGTATGATTTTACCCTTACCGATTCGCTCGATAACAAACTAGTGATTGATGGCACTATTAAAAGACTACCAGAAGAAGATTTTGCGTTGAACTTAACCGCAAACACCCAAAACTTTATTGCCATCAACCAAGTTCGTACCCCCAATGCACTCATTTATGGCTTGGGTATGGTGGATGCAGACTTATTAATTGCAGGCACTACCACTACGCCAGACATTTCGGGCAATGTATCTCTTGACAACAAAAGCGATATTCATTACATATTGCCCACCAAAAACAACTATAAAGACGATTTAAAACAAGTGGTGAAATTCATAGACATAGATACCATCCCATCATTTCGCAACGATAACCAAATCTATACCTCTGCTGCCGACACCATCGGCACCATCAAATACAATGGGGTTACTTACAACCTAAATATTTCCGTTAGAGACAATGCCAATATCACCGTTCTGATGGATCCTTCCACAGGCGATGAACTAAAAATAAAAGGCAGGGCGCAGTTGAATGCTGGTTTAGATGAAAATGGCATACTCGGCATTTCGGGTGTGTACCAATTAAAGGAGGGTTCTTACAATTTATCTTATCAATTTATCAAAAAGCGTTTTGATTTGGTGGATGGCAGCACTATTACTTTTAGTGGCAACCCAATGGAAGCACAGGCGGACATTACAGCGAAGTATAACATTGAAACCTCCCCTACTGAATTATTGAACAATGAAATTTCAGCAGGCGGTGCAGAATTGGGCGCAGCTTACAGCAAAAAAATCCCTTTTGAAGTAATACTGAAAATAAAAGGGCCGATTAGCAAGCCTGAATTGAGTTTCGACATTAAGGTTAAGGACAACGCCGATGGTGTGAATACTACGCTGGGCATTACCATTGAAAATAAATTGGCGTAATACCGTGCTGATGCTTCTTCCATGAATAAACAGGTGTTTGCCTTGCTGATATTGGGCAGATTTATTGGTGATAGAAGCAGTGATTTTTTCTCTACCGATAATAGTGGCAGCAGCACCAACGATATTGTAAAGCAAAGTGTGAGCAAGTTTTTGGCAGAAGCGGTAAATCAAATTGCAGCAGATTTGATAACTGGGGTTGATATAAATCTAGATTTAAAAAACTACCAAGCAGATGCCGCCACCAACACTGCCACTCGAACAGATGTGAATGTGGCATTGTCCAAACAATTATTAAACGACCGGCTGACGGTTACAGTAGGTAAAAGTTTTACGGTGGAAGGTGCCGACCCTGTGGCAAAAACCCAAACCAATAGCAATATTGATTTTCTGCCTGATGTAAGCACTACCTACAAACTTTCTAAAGATGGTAAATATGCCATTAAAGCCTATCGGAAAAATCAGTATGAAACTATTATGGATGGCTATTTTATAGAAACAGGGGTTGCATTTTCCTTCACCATGAACTATGATAAATTCAAAGAAATTGCACGAAAAGGGAGGAGGAAAAACAAAAAATGAAACGAGTAAGCCTTATCCTATTTGTATTGATTGTGTTGATGGCTGCAGCTTGCAGCGTCAATAAAAAACTGCCAGCGGGTGAATTGTTATACAATGGCAGTACGGTTACCGTTAATAAAGACAGTGGCGTTAAGGTAAATAGCAAGAGCATTCGCAAGCAGATGGAAAAAATAATTCTACCTAGAAAAAATAAAATGCTGTTGGGATGGCCCTATAAAGTATGGGCATGGTATGCCATTGGCGAAACAAAAAAGGAAAAGGGATTCAAACATTGGCTAAGAGAAAAATTTGGCGAGCCACCTGTCTTGAGCAGTTCCCTAAAACCAAAGCTGAACATCGACAACATGAAGGGATACCTAGAAAACGAAGGGTATTACCGTAGCAAGACTTATGGAGATACCATGATGAAAAAACATCGGGTAATGGCGGCCTACCGAGTGCAATTAGCGCATCCTTATAGTATAAAAGCCATCAATTGGAAGATAGATAGCAGTCAATTATTAACCAAGATATTGGAGGGCTTGCACGACAAAACCCTCCTGATACCCGGCGAACGCATTACCCTTGATAAAATAAAAACAGAACGCAACAGAGTGGATTTACAGTTGAAAAACCAAGGCTATTATTACTTTAATGCAGATTATTTGATAGCCTATATTGATACTACTTTGAAAAGTTATCAAGCCAACATTTATATGGGTCTAAAACCCACCACCCCACAAAAGGTAAAACGGATTTATACCATCAATAACATCATTGTTTTCCCTAACTACACATTGCTTCGTCCACCGCCCGATACCTCATTGGCCAACCTTCTAAAAATAGACAGAATTTTAATTAGGGATACTGTGCATAAGTTCAAACCCACGGTGTTCTCAAAGGCCATCACTTACAGGCCGGGCAGTTTGTATTCACTTACGGAGCAGAACAAAACGCTCAATCGCTTTATCAATCTAGGGGCATTCAAGTTCGTAAAGAATCGTTTTGAACCTGCCACCAAAAGCGATACGCCCAATAGCGTGAATGCCTACTATTATTTAACGCCCCAAAAGAAAAAAACCATCCAAGTGCAGATAGGCAGCTTTGCCAAATCGAATGCTTATGTGGGTGGTCAATTGAATGTAAATTGGCTCAACCGCAATGTGTTTAGCGGGGCAGAATCATTTAATGTAAAATCTTATTTCTCTTACGAAACCGTTCCTTCCGATTCCACTCAAGGCAAATCTAACTATCGCGTTGGGGCGGAAGCCGCGTTGGTAATACCCCGTTTTTTTGTCCCTTTTAAATTGAAGGACGACTATTTATTTCCCCCACGAACCCGATTTACCTTGGGCTATGAATGGTTTAGAAGACAACAACTGTACACCAAAAACTTTTATCGTTTTCAGTACGAGGTTAACTGGAAACCCAAGATTAATATTGAACATACCGTTGCTCCCATTAGCATTACTTATGTAAATACGACCGCTTTTGCCCCGCAATACCAAGCTCAAATTGGCAATAATGAAGTACTGCGCCTAAGAAATCTGCCCGAAATAGTAAGCGGTTCGTTTTATAATTTCACCACATCTTCCACTTATCCCAATGCCGTAAATGTGGTTTATCTAAATGCCAATGCCGAGGTGGCGGGCAATATTGCAGGTGCGGCAACGGGCGCAAAAACCAGCTATAGCAAAAGTGTTTTGGGAGCTTATTTTGCCCAATACGCAAAGGCCGATGTGGAGTTTAGGTATAGCAGAAAGTTACAAACGGATGTGTATTTGGCCAATCGAATCGTCATTGGGGCTAGTACGCCCTACCACAATTCAAGGTTTTTGCCCTTTTCTCGACAGTTTATTATTGGCGGTGCCAATGGTTTGCGTGGATTCACACCAAGAAACATTGGCCCAGGAACAACGCAGACCACTGCCTATCAACGTGTGTATTACCCACAAATAGGTGGCGATTACAAACTAGAAATGAACAGCGAACTGCGATTTCCCATCTTCGCACCAAGATTAAAGGGCGCCCTATTTATAGATGCAGGCAATATCTGGCTGAAAGACAGCACCCTCTTTTCACCCACCGGACAGCTTACCAAAGATTTCTTGCACGAGTTGGCAGTAGATGCGGGCATGGGCTTGCGCATTGATATTAGTATCATAATTATACGGATTGATGTGGCTTTCCCATTAGCAAAACCTTGGTTGCCCCGTGGAGAACGATGGGTTTTACCTCAAGTGGCTGTGAGTAGTAAGGCGTGGCGAAGCGAAAATCTGGTGTTAAATTTTGGGATTGGGTATCCGTTTTAGTTGTTAGTGGTAAGTACATCAATATGTGCATTGATATTTCATATAAGAAGAACTTGAAAAATTTTTAGAGTTCTTGGAAGTGGTCGGTACTGAAAGTCCGACCAAATAATAAGTACCACCCAGCTAATGGTCTGAGTTTCAGTGCCGACCAAATACACCAGATTGTTTCTATAGGAATTGTTAGGGGGTAATACAAAAAAAGTACGGTAGGTCTTAGAGTCTCTAAAATGACAATTCGTGTTTAAAAACTAATCATTACAATGGCTTAAATAGCTATTACAATGGCTTAAACAGCTATTACAATGGCTCATATAGCCATTACAAATGGCTCAAATAGCTATTACAATGACTTAAACAACTATTACAATGGCTTAAACAACTATTACAATGGCTTAAATAGCTATTACAATGGCTCAAATAGCTATTACAATGGCTTAAATAGCTATTACAATGGCTCAAATAGCCATTACAATGGCTCAAATAGCTATTATAATGGCTTAAATAGCTATTACAATGGCTTAAATAGCTATTACAATGGCTCAAATAGCTATTACAATGGCTTAAATAGCTATTACAATGGCTCAAATAGTTATTATGATGGCTTAAATAGCTATTACAATGGCTTAAATAGCTATTGCAATGGCTCAAATAGCTATTACAATGGCTTAAATAGCTATTACAATGTGGCTCAAATAGCCATTACAATGGCTTAAACAGCTATTATAATGGCTCAAATAGCTATTGCAATGGCTCAAATAGTTATTACAATGCCTGTTGGAACCATTAAAATAATAACAACATTGGCTGGGGAAATGTCTTATTCGAGATAGTTTCAAACAGTAGATAAAACGTCTATTACTAATGCTATATAACAGTATGAAGATATATTGAAGGCTAACTATGATATTTTACAGCTTCTAAAAGGTATTATATAGCAGCGAAATCGTCTCATACTGACCTTCATATTTACAAGGGAAAAAGCACAAAAGGCGACCCCGTCATTGTAAAACCCAGTAAAAGCTAGTGCGTACAAATGAAGTACAGTGTAATTACCGTTAGCAACGCCGATACCTTAAAAGCGGCGAGTTTTACAACTTTGAGTAGTAAATAAATAAGAAAAAAGAGAGAGAAATCAGGAGAAAATTGTCGTTAATAAGGGTAAAAACGTGGCTAAAGAGGGTAAAATTGTGCTTATAGAGGGTAAAAATTTGGTAAGAAACGGGTAATTTTTGAAGGTTTTAGATACAAAAATTGAAAAGAATGAATGGTTTGGGCGCATGGTGTTTTACATACGTCTAACTTTTTGCTTATTTAATTTTGGAAGCGAAAATTAAGTAACATCGATACACAAACATGTAGTTGACGATTGAAGGAATAGCCTTACAATACAAAAAGTACGTAGTGCAACAATTTAAAAAGTACCCACTGCAACAATACAGAATCTACGTATTGGGGGAATCCCTTATTTTCGTTCTAGAAGCTTTGATAGATAAGGCTTTTGTATTTTTTTGTGCAATATGATTTATTCTATGAACATGCGTATTTTAATGAGTTGGGCGTTATGCTAAAAAAATTTGCGAAGTTGAGATTTGACTTATTTTTGAACCATGAATGATAATACAAGTTGGACACCTTTTCCTGATGATAATTTGGTTGGTTTGAAAGATAAGAATTTGCTTAATGAATATGAAGGAAAGGAATTACGAAAGCCGAATTGTATGTTTTTGGACTTGACACGGAAGTTGAAATTTCGACTGCATTAATGCTTAACATTCACAAAACTGCTTTTGAAGAACTTTATGATTGGGCAGGAAAATGGAGAAATGTAAATGTTACTGTTGGACAATTAACCCCAGCAGAACCAGCACAAATTATTCATTTGATGTATCAGTTTATCGACAATTTAAACTATAAGATTTCAGTTTCAAAAACACAAGACGAAATTATCGAGACATTAATTTATGCTCACTATGAGTTCGTGAAAATTCATCCTTTTAATAATGGAAATGGCAGAACTGGCCGACTTCTAATGAATCTTGTAACAATGAAATTTGGTTACAAACCTTTGGAACTTTATAAACGAGAGGGCGAAAGTAGAAAAACTTATATTCAATCAATGCAACAAGCAGACAAAGGAAATTTTGAATTACTTGACAGTTTGATTAGGCAAGAATTGGAAGCCTTTTAATTGTTGTTCTTTAAGTGTAGACAAAACGATTTCATTAACCTTTGGTTTAGACACCTCTTGATTTTCAAGACACATTGTTGAGTAAACTGTATCAGTTAAAAGCTTCGTAAGAAAAGCTTCATTTTGTAATTGTTTATATTTTTCGTAGAAAGTCATCTGAGACAAAAATAGGAAACATAATGTGAAGACCCAAAATGAAAAGAGGCACAAACGCCCAATATTAGGAAGAATAGCCGAAAGCCCCCGAACGGAGGCAATGGTCTATCGGACTTGCTGGGGCTTTTGGTTATTCTTTGTTGACCGACGCCAGACAGCAATTTAGAATAGCCACCCACTATAGGCAATTAGTAGCTTTCTGCATTGGGTTTGGTTGTTCCACTTTTGCTCTTTGCGGTTGAGACTGGCTTGTTTTTGTAGGTATTCCTTTTTGGGTGGCATACCTTCCCCTACCCACATTTTTCAGTAGTTGAATCATTTTCCATTCATCTACTCTTTTGTTTTTGTTATTGTGTTTCATCGCTTTTAGGGTGATGCTTTATTTTGCTCTTCTGGTTGTGGCGTAGCATACGTATCTACCAATTTTTGCTTGCCTATTTTTATAGAGGATAGATAAATAATGGCTACCAATACCAACTTCCCTTTTTTGCATTTTGGGCATTGTGTAATATCCTTACCAAACTTTTCTAGCATCCTTATAGCAACAGGTATAATTATTTTGGGGGGGGGAATGGCTGCAAGTGCATCGTTGCGCATACTGCATTTAGCCGTGTTGCTTTCCCATGATTCTGCAAAAAACCATAATGCCTAATTTTTACAAAGTGTTTCGGCAAAAAGTGCTGCTCAAACCTGCGCAAAAACTCCCCAATGGTCAAGGTCATATTCTTTTGATTGCTGCCATCTGCATAATCCTTGTAATTAAATGAGATACTGTGTTCTTTTATTTTAGTAATCCCAGCTAGTCCGCGTCATTCGATATAATCTATAAAGGCGAAACGCGTGCTTTAGCAGCGAAAAAAAACGAAATAAAAATTAAAAATAAATACCCAAAACTGTCAAGAAATTTAGGAAGTGACAATATAGGTAGTTTTAATCTTTAATGAGGTTAATCATCTCTTATAGCATTGTACATTTTATGTGGAGTGATAAAACCAAATAGTCCATTAGGCTGGTGTATTATTTTGTTTTCTGGTTCTATTGTTATTTTTTCACATCAGTCCATAAATAAAAGCCCCCTTGTAATAAATACAAGAGGGCTTATTATTAAACATAAAAAAAGGAATATTATTTACACGGTACCGCGAAACTAAAAGTTAATGTTAATGTGTTGTTTAAAGGTGTATAATTTGTACTACCAGATAATGTGTAGCCAGCACCAATTAGATTTGGTAATTTATCATAAGGATTAGCTTGGTAATATGATTTAGATTTAAGTTCTATATAATTATAATTGTATTTACCTCCATAATAAGTACCAATTATATATTTTACGTTTGTTTTCAATTTTACTGGGTTATTTGTGCTGTAACGACCATTTGTAGAAACATAACATTGATTAAAATCACTAAAATTAGGAGTATATATATACATCCAAGTACCTACGCTAATTTTTGTATTCTTATTAGAACAAATACCCGAAACATTCATTTTTAAATTAACAGTTTCTGGAGGAATTGGCGGGGTAAAATTTACAGTTACAGAACCTTTGGTTTCAGGATCAAATAAAGCAGTTTCTGCTACTACAGGGCCATAACTCCACCAATCTTTTATGATACGAATTTTAGCATTTTTAATTTTTGGTGTAGAAGCAAAAGTGCAGGTATAACCATCGCGAAGCTCTACTCCATGGTTTGCAGCCAAGTAGTTACCATATTGGTCAGTTAAAACCACCTCATACGGATATCCAACCCAAGTTTTATCGGTTATACTTACATTAACCTTTAGTGGTTTATTGTTAGTATTATAACCTCCAAACATTGACCATCCCCAATCTAAATTCCAAGCAGATAAGTGCGTAGCTTTAAAATTAGCTTCTAGTTTATTAGAGCTTAGGTTCATAGTAACGGCAGCCTTAGATTCATATTTCCATTGGCCTGTAGTTTCATCTAAACTCCAAACAGGAATAGAATCACCAGCTTTTACTGGTTGATCAGTTTCAAAATTATTTAGTGCACTTTTAATCTCCATTTTTACATCAAGTGGCTTAGAGAAGCTTTTTACTAACTGGTCATTGGCAACCATGTTTATAGATAATAAGCCTGCAGATACAAAATTTACACCTCCAGCAATTGGTTTATTATCAGGTCCTATAACATTCTTGGGTTCCAAGCTACCAGGAAAAACTCCTGCGGCTGTGGTACTTCCTGCACCATATTGTACGATATTGGTAGTTGCTAATGAAGCGTTGATAACTGCTCCAGCAGCATTTTTTAACTCTGTGCCTGTGGGAATGGATATAGTAGCCTTTTCGGTCATTGTTGCGTTTGTCGTAGTAGGTATGATAATGTCACTTGTAGTAGTACCAGCACTTAAAGTAGCATTAACGTTAGGTGTAACTGCAACACCATCTACCAAACGATCAAGCTCTAAAACGTCTACATTAATAACGGTTACTACCGTATCTGTAATAGTAATTGAGGTAGAAATTGGTGCAAACTTACCACTCATATAAAGTTTTTCACGAAAACTTGCATTTATACTAAAAGTAATAGGGTTACTTTTAGATGGTATTGAATTGGGTACTAAAGCAAGTGCTAATACACCATTGCTAGTGCGAAAAGAGTTTTCTCCATATTCGGCTGTCAAACTACTACCATCAGAGGCTACCACATATTGTGCCCCTGGACCCGTAATTGTACAATTAAAACTATAATTATTTAGAGAATCACCTAGAAATTGAATAGGAGAACTTGTGTTTGCATTTCTAAATTTTATTAAAACTGGTGCCAAATAAATATTAGAATTAACACTTGTATTTAATGCATTATTATCAAACTTAGAACAACTGTTTACACCCCACATGGCTAATAAGCCAAATGCTGACAAAAGTGTTAATAACACTATTTTTTTCATCTTTTTCATTTTTGAGTATTTAAAAATTATAATCTAAAGTTTAAGTTTAACTGTAAAACTGGTAAAAACTTCCATTTTTTGTCTATTAGCTCTTTCTGAAGACTTGCACCTGTAGATTCTGTGGTATTAGAATCAAAAAGATAAGTACCCGAAGTGGTAACTTTTGGGTTTGGTAAAAAATAAGTTCCTAAATCTAGGTTTATATTAAAACGCCCCATTGGTACACCCCTAAACAACCCTATTCCTAAGTAAGGTGCTACACCACCATAATCAACTTGAGTTGTTACTGTACCTACAGAATCGGGAGAATACTTTTTCATCCCAACTGATAGACTTTTGGTCTTAGTTGTAAGTAAAGTACCCTTTGCAGAATTGAAAAAACCAAGACCAGTGATAATTCTAAAACCATTTCCACCAAAAGGATTTACCTCTAGTAATAGATGTACAGAGTTTAGACTAACATCTAATAGTAATTTAGTACTATCTTCTTTATTAGTAAATGTAGATGATACATCTTTCCCTTTTATTCCTGGTAATAATGAACCGCCAATACGATAAGCAAAGCGATTAGCAAACTTGTTCCGATAGTCTATTGCAAGACCCAATGTTCCAAACCCAAATGATAAAGAACTTTTGTGACCTTCAAGTGAGTTTTTTGACAAACTAGTTTTTTCCTCAGAAACTGTTTTTGCTACTTTGCTAGTGTCTTGCGCATGTACATCAATACATATAACACAAACTACTAATAGCAATAATGCGCAAATTTTCTTCCTCATAAATAAAATTTGTTTAAAATGCCTACTCTAATCCCCTTTTTCGGCTTACAGGTTTTTTTAATCTTTAGAAAATGCAATTAATCCTAATTTATAACCATCGTTTAATTTACTATCATTGGCTTTTTTTTATTTAAGTGTTAATAATTGAAAAAGTTCGCTAAAATAAGTGTTAAAGTCTATTAACTAAAAAAATCAAAAAAATATTTTCAACTTCGCGAGTGTTCAGCGAAGCTGGTTACTCGTGTCTACTAAATAAGCCAGTTTGTAACTGGCATTCGTTAAGATAAAACCATTGCATAACCATCAACTGATTATACATTTGGTAAAGGCAATTTAGAAATAGAATTGGTATAAAGTAATTGAACCTAGCAGAAAGTTTTAACTAGGATAAGAACTTAGCGAAGGCATGTGGTAAGGCCCCGCTATCCGTAGTCTTCCAAAAAAATAAACGATTGGCGTATGTCTCCTGACTACGTCGGTGTGTGCTCAAATCTCCTGATTTGCAATCGCTAAGTTCATTCAAGACCAACTTGAAGTTGGTGAAATTCAAACAGATCTTATAAGTTAGTGAGTTATAAATTTGGCTTATGAATAAAACATCAGCAATAATGCAATTATTGGGCTTGGGTTATGGGCTGATGGAAATTGAATTTTCATAGAATGCTAAGCCTTTTTCGCTGGGCGCAAGTAATCCGAAAACTAAACTTTGACAAATTAATTCAGCATCATACCTTAGGCTTTTTAAATTTGATGAATGTAACCACGTTTATATTTTGACACATCAGTTTTTGGTGGTGTTTATGACAAAGAGTTTCAAGTTGAGACAGAACAACTTTTTGAAATGGTAAAAGCTGGTGAAATAACCTGTGTTTACTCTGACTTGATAGAATTTGAGTTGGAAAATGCACCTGAAAAAGTAAAAGAACATTTTATAAATCTTCCGAACGAGCATATAGAGTTTGTTGAAATTACCGAAGAAATGGAACAACTCGCTAATGATTACATAAATGAAAAAGTAGTTGGAGAAACAAGTATAGACGATTGTAGACATATTGCTTGTGCGACTATAAAAAAAGTTGATTATTTAATAAGTTGGCACTTTAAACATATCGTAAATGTTTTTAGAATAAGAGGCTATAACTCTGTAAATATAAAAAGTGGGTATTCCCAATTAGACATACGTTCACCAAAAGATATCATGAGAAATGAAAAATAACGAAGTAGCAAAAGCTAAAGAATTTGACACAGTTAAATTCTTCAGAGCAGTTAATGAAAAGATTGCCAATGAAACAAAAGGTATGACTTTCGCTGAGTTTAAGCAACACATAAGTAATAGAAAATTAAAAGTTGCAAGATAATTTGCCTAGGCCCAACATTAGGATGAATAACCGAAAGCCCACAAACGGAGGTAATGGTTTGTTAGACTTGATAGGGCTTTTTGTTATTCGATATTAGTGTTTAAGAAAAGGCTTGAATACAAAAGCAATTCTACTTTCTTTTAACAATAGTTTCAGCGCATCTAATTACAAAGCATCTTATTTATTTGGCCCAAGTGACAAACAAACGCTGAACACTTGAGCCAATTTTAAAATAGTTTTAATCTGGAACAACCAAACGGTTATTATCAATTTTAATATCTGCTAAACGATGGGTAGGATCAATTTCAATAGATTTAATATCTCGGATGGATCTTGTAGTGGTGAATTGGTATTCAGGATGTGTCCACTTCCATTCAGTATGTACTGTTCTAGGAATGGTATTCTCTGCGGGCTTTTCTCCATACATGAGATTCAATGGTATGTAGTGCATTTCTTTTGTACCATCCTTAAACGTGATTTCCACATCTATAGGCATTGGCATTTTGCCCAATCTTTTTAAAGTGATTTGGGTTTTATTGTCCACTAAATCTATATTCCCTACTGCATAATCAATGGTCTTAGTGGTATAAACCCAGTATTCCTTATACCATTGAAGCGAAATGGCACTTATTTTCTCACTTAGTCTGATAAAATCATTTGCATTGGGATGTTTAAAACGCCATTGATTGTAATATTCATGCAATATTTGGTTGCGAACACTATCGCCAACAATATAACCTAATTGAGAAAGGAACACACAGCCTTTGCTATAAGACGCTTGAGAATAAGCAAAATTGGTATTAAAATGATCGGCATGAGTGGTTAATGGTTCTTCAAACGGACTTTTGGCTAAATAGAAATAGCTGGCATAATTATCTGCCTGACCAACAGGCAATAATGTATTTTCCTTTTGTGTGGTAGCTGCAATAGCCAACTTTTCAGCATTGCTGATAAATGGTGACTTCGTAGCCCAAGTATTGTTGTAATAATTGGTCACTTCCCCTTCCGCATAAGTTGTAAAACCTTCATCCATCCAAGCAAAAAGGCTTTCGTTTGTGCCTAATAAATGTTGGTACCAATTGTGCATCCATTCATGGAAAACACCTCCAAAACCTGGACCACGAAGCAATGTAGCCATAGCGTATTCCATTCCGCCATCACCACCTTGTATAAAGGAGTATTGCGGGTAAGGGTATTTGCCAAAGCGAGACTCTATATAAGGCAATATTTTCTCAGCAGCCCAAAGTACATTCTGCCAAGCACTATCATTTGCAGGGGTGCTTTTCTTGTAAAACACATGCAGGGCAACTCCATTTACCTTGGAAGATAAATGGCTATAATCGTTATCGGCAGCCCATACAAAATCGTGTATGTTTTCACCAATAAAGTTCCAAGTAATGTTTTTGTCTTTGATGTTCGGTTGCGGTTTTCCTTCGTCTTGATATCCAAAACCTATTGCATTGGGGTTTTGCAATACGCCGGTTCCTGCAATAGTGTAATGTTTATCAATGGTGATTTTCACATTGTAATCACCCCAAACACCGTAAAATTCTCTAGCAATGTATGGATTGGCATTCCAACCTTGGTAATCGTATTCCACCATTTTAGGATACCATTGGCTCATGCTAAATCTGATTCCTTCGGCATTGTCTCTACCACTTCTTCTCACTTGAATGGGCACTTGTGCTTCAAACACCAAATTGAGGGCAGTTTTAGTATTGGGTAAAAGTGGTTTGGTTAATCGTACTTCTAATATGGTTTCGTGCAGAATTAGTTTCTGTTCTACTCCATCTATAGTGATGCTTTTTACTTTTTGATAGCCGATTTCGCTTTCAGAAAGTTTGCTTATTCTATCGCGAACGCGCCTATCCCAATCTAATGAGGGATTGTCATTTCTATCTCTGCCAATTACTATTTTGCCTAGTTCCTGGCTACGAACATCCATACAACTGTTTGGCTGAAACGCATTCCAATACAAATGAAAGAAAACTCTATTGAGGGTGTCAGGAGAATTGTTCCAATAATCAATTTGCTCGGTACCAGCCATCTTGTTATTAGCCACATCCATTTGTACATTTATGGCATACTTAATTTTTTGTTGCCATCTATTAGGTTGTGCAAATACTCCTTGTAAGAAAATAACAAATGAAATGACTGTAAAAAGAATTGACTTCATGAATGAAAACGATAAGAATAATTATAATAAAAATGATAGAGCTAGAAGAAAATAAGCACTTAGTTAGCAGGCTCTATATGGCAAGGAGCGCCTTTTTTTGGTCCACCACCTTCTGAAACTAACTTACAAGCAGGTGGTAATCTTTTATAAGCAAGTGGTTCTGGACTAGTTGTATCAGCATAAAAGCCCGCATTGTTCATTGCACCTTTTATATCATCTACAGAAACTCTATCTGGCAAGAATTGAATTTTTATTTCCCCATTCAATAGATTGTAATTCCATTTCAACATGCCATTTTCCATATTGATATTGTTTTCTTTAATGAGGTATCTATCAAGGCGTTCTTTGCATTCCCAACAACGTAGATTATCTGATTTAATTACCACCCATTGGGGTTTTCCTGCCATTACTTGTGCAGAAACCAATTTACCCGAAGCGACTAAAAGCAATAAAAAGAGAATATGTTTCATTAGTTAAGTATTAAATAGTGAATAGGGAAAATTGAATAGATAATATATACTTCATTAATTATATCTAACATTATATCCAATAGAATTGAACCCAATTTGTATCGTTAGATTGATTAATGCAACCAAACTATATACCCCATTCAGCAGGATTGTTACTCCACTCAAGCAAAAGCTGTTCAGCTTCTGGAGAAATGGTTCCTTTTTCTACGCCTAAACCAATTAAAGTAGGATAATCACTCAATGAAATAAAAGGCAAATTGGCATTGGCAAATGCAACTTTAGCAATGTCGAAATCGTAACTAAAAATAGATACCATTGCCACTACATCCATTCCAGCATCTTTCAACACATCCACTACTTGCAGACTGCTTTTACCGGTAGATACTAAGTCTTCAATCACAACTACTTTTTCACCTTGGGTGTAATGCCCCTCAATTTGATTACCTAAGCCGTGTTCTTTTGGTTTTGGACGAACATATAAATAAGGCAGTTTTAATTGATCGGCTACCATTGCTCCCCAGGCAATTCCGGCAGTGGCTACACCTGCAATACATTCGGCATCGGGATATTCCGAAAAAATAACACTACACAGCTCACTTTTAATAAAGTCGCGAATAATAGGGAATGATAGTACCTTTCTGTTATCGCAATAAATAGGGCTTTTCCAACCGCTAGCCCAAGTAAAATATTTTTCGGTACTCAATTTTACAGCATTTACCTGCAACAACTTTTCCGCAACAGCTTTCTTATTTGTCATAAAAACGAAAATAAAGAGTATTTACAATACAATAATTTGTTCTTATGCAAAAATGCATGTTTACTAACTAAAATGAATAGGTAATTGCAAATCCAAAATTATTTGCCTTATTTCTAAAGCGAGAAATTTCAGTGCCATCAGTGATTGTTTGGTGCAAATTGGTTGTTTTGTATTCTGTAAATAAGAACTGATATACGCCCCTAATACCCCAATGTTTTTGAAAATCATATTTTACAAAGAATTCTGAATTCAAACTTCCTAAATCATTATCACCAGTTAATAAGAGATTGAAAGTAGTAGGTTTTACTGCTGGGTCTATTTTAGTAGTGCCATCGCTGGTATAAACACCAGAAGTTTTTCTTCCAAAAGTGGCACCAATCACATCTATATTACATCCACCACTCCATTTTTTAGTAAAGTGATAGGCTATATTGGCAGATAGATTTAATGAATTGGTAAAGGGGCGTTGCACATTCAATGTATCCCAGTTCTCTGTTTTTTGAGCAGATGCCACAACAGCAAATGGAATATTGGTTCCTCTAGTAATTCTTGCAGGGCCGGCAGTTGTATAATCGAGTTTAGTACCAAAAACACTTGTTAGTCTTAAACCCACCCCAGCTTCCCAACGTTGCTTTTTACCCAAACGCCAATCATATATATAACTCGCTGCAAAACTTCCTTGCTGATTGCCAACAGTAGCAGCCAAGTCAAGATATTTAATAATTGAACTACTTTCTTTCTTTTGTGCAAATGCCGATGAGGCAACAATAAAAATAAACAAACCACTCAATATCCCTTTTCTCATAAAATTAATTTGTGGGGTTGACGAGGGAGGGGTTTGTTCCTTACAATAACAAATAGAATTGTGGGTTGAAAGGGTTGTAGTTTGTTTTCTATAGAGTTATTAGGATTAATCAAACTTTAATATTGTAGCAAAATTATTAAGCTTTGTTTTATTGTTCATTTCAGGCCTTGCAGAAATAAAGTTTAAGTTTGTGCATTATGTTATTCTTCTTAGATATAGATGGTGTGATGGTTCCTGCCAAAGGTTGGAAATGTCCTGAATTACTAAATGACGGTTTTCCTGCTTTTAGCAGTAAGGCTACCCTCGCACTTCGGAATTCTTTATCACAAGAAGATACTATTATGCTTACAACATCCCACAAGGCAAAATTTAGCATTGAAGAATGGAAAAGCATTTTCAAGAATAGGGGTATAAATATTGAGAAGATAAAGTCACTTCCTGATAATTTGAATCATCTAAGTAGAAAAGAGGAAATTGTCAATTGGTTTAATACCAACGTGGTGGATGAGGATTTTGTAATTATTGATGATGATAAATCATTAAATGAACTTCCCCTTTTTTTAAAAGTAAATTTGGTACAAACAAGCCCCTTAATTGGTCTTACTGAAGAACATTGTGAAATAATAAAATCTATTTCACACAAAGGGCTTTTGCCCTCTCAGAACCCATAATTGATTATTGTTTCTTCACAGCTTTTTGTCCTAATAAAATCAATGAACTCCCATTCCATTTATAAAAGCTAATAGAATCAATGCTTTCCACTTTGGGCGACCCGTCTTTTAGAATGATTGCTTTTCCTTTTTTATTCTTTACTTCTACAGGCGATACTTTATGAAATCGTATTGTATCGTTTGTTACATTTTTCGGAAATGAAATAGTTGAATAGTTTACTTGAGGCGCTTCTGCATCATCAGCGTAGGTATATGTTTTGAAAAGGATATTAAAGTGTCCGTTAGCCTCTATAATATAATTTTCATGTGTTCCGCCACCACAATAGGCATTTATTTCTTGGGTGTAAAAAATAATATCCGAATTTGCCCAAGCCGCATTATTCACTTGATAAACAATATCTGCCCTACTATCCGCTAAAGAAAACGTATCTACAAACTGTTTTCTTTCTCTATCATATTTATAAATAGTGAACCCATTTTTATTGGGATTATACTTTTTTGAGTAGTGAGTAATAAAATAATAAGTGTATTTTTTATCTTTTACTGTTACATCAATTTTATGTGAAGCAACATTTGAGGCAGAGATATATGCCTTTTTATTCCCATAGTTTATTGTATAAAACTCACCCCAATAATCATTTGGATTTTCTATAATTAATGGGGCATTAAATTTTAGTTTAGTTACAATTTCACTATTCTCAGTCGAAGTAGCGTATAGACTTGCTGTGTTAGAAAACACAACCGGATTAATCAAATTGAAATAGCCATTTCCTGTATCATTTTTACCAATTATAAATTTAGTTTCAGTGTCTAATTGCAAACTATCAATCTTTATTTTGGGTTTAGGCTCTGAAGCTTCTTTGTTTAAATTAGGATTGTCCTTATCTAACTTTCCTATACAGGAGGCTAAAAAAAGCATTATTAAAAGTGGGATGATTCTCATACATTATCGTAAAGTGAAATGTTTTTTATTTATTGACTAGTCAACTAGGTAATTAACTCATACAAATCACTATATCGTGCAATTTCAATTATAGCTTTTGGAGAAGGTATTGAAAATGTGAATGGTTAGTTGTTTTTTCATTGGTATAATAACAGTATTGTTATTGATGAGTGCTTTAATGTTATACTTTCACTTTTACACTAATTTTCACCTTCTTTATTTTTGTTTTACGTGACTTCAAGAAGTCACTAAATTCTTTTTCTTCTTTAACACTCAAAGACTTGTTTACAAATACAAAATCTTTGTCGTCCATTTTTTTAAAATTTATCATAATATGACGTCTTTAAAATATTTACATGTCAAAATTAACGCTTCTTTCGTATCAATAAACATACGGTTGCCTCCAAATAATTTTGCTCCCAATGTTTGTTTGTAGTGTTCAATAAGTTGAGTCTTCGCCATAAATGAAACAATGCCATCATATTTCTTTTCAAAAGATGTTTTACAGGCAAATGCAACTAGGTTTCCAGAAACCCCTTTATAAAGTTTATTGACTCCTCTGTTGAAATGTGCACTTTCAATCAAATCCATATAAATGTGATCACCTTTGTCTGTTAAGCTTATCAGTCCTTGAATTATTGTTGGGTTACTGAAAGTTGCCAATTTAAAAACTTGCTTTGTATCATCTTTAATTTCTTTTTGCCAATCGAAAGCCCAATCAGTTTTTTTGATGCTTTTTTTATCCGTTGGGTTCAATTTAATTATTAAAGTATCAAAAACTTCACCTGAAATTGCATTTTCAATTGAGTTGGTAAGCTTGTCAACCTCAAAGTCCAAATAATTTTTATCTTTATTTTCCACTTGGCGATTTTACAAAATGATTAAATTTTAATTATACTCGAACTTAAAGAGAGTCAGCAAATCTTAAAAAATTAACAAATAAGGCTAATAGTCGTTTTGGAAAAAGTCATTATGACAAATTTGAAATCTATTGTTCATCAAAAAAGTCTTCGTCAATTTGTTTTATTTCATAAGTAGTCTTTATTTGAATTCCTACATTAAACTCGTGCATAAGTGTCACTAGTTTCTGTCCATCAATACATATTATTTTATGATGGGCTGAACGAGCTTTCTCTAATGCTTTTTCGTCAAATTCAGATGTTGTAACAAATACTCCCTTATTAGTATCGCCACTCATTGCCCCGATAAAATTTCTTATATCTTTCTCTCTTACTTTTCCTTCATTAAACCTTTTAGCTTGGATATAAATCTTGTCAAGACCAAGTTTATCTTCATTTATTATTCCATCTATGCCACCATCATTCGATTTTGATGTCTCAATAAAATCTCCATATCCCATCTTTTTAAGAAGTCTAAGCACCACTTTTTCGAAGAAGTAAGGGTCAATATTTTTTAGCTTTAATAAAAGTTCATTTTTAACTTCTTTTTCAATTCTATTGAAACCTTCATCTATTAAATCTTGAGGAGATGAAATATCTAAATTAGCCTTATTGTCGTTGGATTTTGATTCTTTCTCTTGTTTATAAAAATCAAACAACGAACTCTCATTTTCTAAATCACTGACTGTTAATATTGCTGAATGACTTTTCCCTTTTTCTGTAATGCGAACATGTCCTCTTTCAGGAAAAGAAATATACCCACCTTTTTTAAGGTATGATTTACCCCATGCAATTCTATTGTCAATTAGCAAGTCGCCTGATTTTGTTTGTAGTTTAAGTTGTTCGTCACTTAACCCAGAATAGAATTTTGACTTTACTTCTTCAATAAGTTCTCTTGATTTATAGATTTTATCATTTTTAAGAACTTGAAGAATTGGTAAAAATGTCTCATCAAATTTTGGTATATCCATTCTTATTTAATTAAAATATTTAAATGCCTCATTACAAATATATAAGCATCTCCCCAACTGCTGTTCGTGATTTGTAATCACGAACCCCTATCTAAGGATTTATTATCCTTATTAATATTGTATATGGACGAACTCAGGACGAAATGTTCCGAAGGCATTTTGCCTAAACAGATAATTGGGATTTTCAATCCCATTTCGCTTCGTTAAATCGTTCTTGGCGTTTCCTTAAGCAGGTCTCTAAACAGTTAGCAGTCATTACTTAATCCCCATCCCCAAATATCCCAATCATAAATATCCAAAAATAATCGCCCAATGCAATTATACAGCTTTTCAATTTTCAGCCAAGTAAGCATCACAATCCTTTATTGAAAATGTAAATAATCATTTCTGGCAAATTGATATTTTTACAAAAAAACTGCATCTTTTTGTCAAATTAGATAATTATTCAATAGATTAAGATACTTTTAATGCAAGTGTAGCGCAATATTTGGAAACGATTGTTAAAAATTTCGCGGCTGTAACAGATGATTTCGCAGCTGTAACTGACAATTTCGCTCTTGTAACTGACGTTTTCGCGATCGTAACAGATGATTTCGCGGCTGTAACTGACAATTTCGCTCTTGTAACTGACGTTTTCGCGATCATAACAGATGATTTCGCGGCTGTAACGGATGATTTCGCTCTTGTAACAGATGTTTTCGTTCTTGTAACGGATGATTTCGCGGTTGTAAGGAATGTTTTCGTAGGAGTAATTAACAATTTCATTAGCCCAAACAATGTTTTCTCATCCTTTATCTTCCTTATCACAATAGTTAATTGGAAAATATTATAAGTTATTGATAAACAGATTGAGATGCTTGTTATTTTGTATTATTAAGAGTAGAAAAAATCCAAAGAAAAATTATTCTATTTTTATGACAAACATTTATTAAATGAGGTCTATACCAAATTGGTATAGATTTGAATTGAAAATTAAAACACTAATACATTTTTTAACTATGTGTCTATTTGTCTATGTGGTTGAGTAAAAACTTTTTATTGCTTATTATTTGCACTCTTACCTTATTGAATTCTGCTTATTCTCAGCAAAATAGAGATGCAATCATGCAAGCAGATTTGTTGAAACTTGCTTCAACAAATCAGTGGGATTTGGTGAAGCCTCAAAAGCATGGAGTGGCTTGTTTGGTTGGTATCAATGCGTTTAATCACCCTATTTATTATACTACTTTCAATAACATAATTGCTGCTGCTACCGTAAAAGCCAATCAATTGTGGCCTAGTGGTAGTTCGGGTTATAATCTTAGTGGAAGTTCTAGCGTACTTACCAATAAATTGGCTATTTGGGATGGTGGTGGTATTTTGGGAACTCATGTGGAATTGGCTGGGCGCATTACGCAAAAAGACAATGCTTCTGTGAACTTTAATGGCGGTTCAGAACATGCTACTCATGTGCTTGGTACCATGATGGCAACCGGAATAAACCCCTTGGTAAAAGGGATGAGTTATGGCTTAAAAGGTGCGTATGCCTATGACTTTTTCAATGACAATACCGAAATGAGAAATGCCGCTGCTGGTTTATTAATCTCTAATCATTCTTATGGAACCATTTGTGGTTGGTTCAGAGATACAGATGGCAGCTGGACTTACTACGGAAACAATGGCGATTCTGCTGATTTTAACTTTGGTTATTACAACAATGATGCTGCTACTTGGGACGAGATTTCCTTTAACAATCCCAATTATTTAATAGTGAAAGCTGGCGGAAACAATCGAGACCAAAATGGTCCAGCTATTGGGCAGCCTTATTACTATTACGACAATAATGGCGTTAAAATAACTGCTACAAGGCCTTTGGGTATTTCCAATAACAATGGATATGATGTAATTGGTACAACTGGCAATGCCAAAAACATCCTTACTGTTGGTGCAGTAAATGGATTGCCTAATGGATATTCTAAGAAAGAAGATGTAGTAATGACCAATTTTAGTAGTTGGGGTCCAACTGATGATGGTCGCATTAAACCTGATTTAGTTGCCGATGGTGTGAATGTGCTTTCTACCACTTCCACTGGTAACAATGATTATTTGGTAGAGAGCGGCACAAGTATGGCCACTCCAAATATTGCTGGTGCTTTATTGCTTTTGCAAGAGAAATATGCACAATTGGCTGCCGGACAATTCATGAAGTCTGCTACATTAAAAGGGTTGGCCATTCATACTGCGGATGAAGCTGGCAAATACCCTGGCCCTGATTATGAATTTGGGTGGGGATTGCTAAATGTTTTAAAAGCAGCAGAAGTTATTCATTCTGCAGTAACTACCAATAATGGCAGTACCAGCCCTCATGTTTTATTGGAGAATAATCTATCCAACGGACAAGTATTTACTATGAATGTAGTGGCCACAGGCAATAGTCCACTTACCGCTACTATTTGTTGGACAGACCCTAAAGGAAATGTAGAAACACAAAATGTATTTAATAACCCAACTCCTAAGTTGATAAATGATTTAGACATAAGAATTGTAAAATCTGGTACTACCTATTATCCTTGGAAATTAAATCCCAATTTTCCATCAGCCGCTGCTACAAAAGGAGATAATGTACTTGATAATGTAGAAAAAATAGTGATAGATAGTGTTGTTCCTGGGGATGTTTATACAATTCAAATTACCCATAAAGGTGTTTTGCAAAATGGGGCTCAAGCTTATTCTTTAATGGTAAGTGGTGTTGGTGGAAATAGTTATTGCAGTCCAAATACAATTAATAGCAATAGCATTAAAATAGATAATTTCTCTTTCGGATCAATAAATTATACAAATACAACAGGTTGTGGAGGTTATACCAGTTTAACCAATTTATCTACAACGATAAAAGCTAGCCAGACCATTCCTTTCTCTCTTAAAATGGGCAGTTGCGATAATTCAAATATTGCCAAAACATTCAAGTTGTTCATCGATTTTAATGGAAATGGACAATTCACTGATAGCAATGAATTGATTGATTCTGCAACTATTTTACCACCAAATACCACTTACAATGCAACTATTAGAATGCCTGCTAGTTTACAGCCTGGAATTACTACTCTAATGAGAATTGTTGCTGTTGAATCATCAAACCCATCGGCAGTTGCTCCTTGCAGCAATAATATAAATGGAGCAACACAAGATTATAAAATAGTAATTGGTAAACCTGATAATGATATTGCGGTTGCAGGTATCCTCACACCATCAAATGGAGATTATCCAAGCAATTCTCAATTAGTAGCAGTAAGAATAATAAACAAGGGGAATAATGCGCAACAGAATATTGCTTTATCAGCAGTTATTAAACAAGGCAGCACAGTGATTGCGAACTTGTCTGGACTGTATCCTTCTACAATAGAAAGCAATTCAGCAGCAACCTATACTTTCCAAACACCCTTTGCTTGTTTGCCCTCTAGTAATTATTCTATATCGGTAAATGCAACCATTCCAAACGATGAGAATGTATTAAACAATAGTTTTATCCAAACAATAACTACTTCCTCTTCAGTAAATGCTATTGCCAATACTTGTAATGGAGTTACCAATCTTTCTATAATTAATCCAGATACTGCTTTGAAGTATAAATGGTACAATAATATTGATGCAACCTCCGCAATTGTTGAAGGAACGAAGGGAAATACTGTAGTCAATTCCATTACAAAAAACTTGTATGTAGATGCGGGCATAAAAGCAAATGTTGGCCTTGCTTCAAAAGGAACTAGTTCTGGAGGATACCAATTAGCCAATCAGTATATCAATTATTCAGCAATTGGTAATGTAGTTGTAGAAAGTGTAAAGCTTTATACGAGAAACCCTGGTTCAGTTACATTTATAGTTGCAGATATTTTAGATACAACAGGAGGGGCTTTTAGCTATCAAACATTAGATACTAAAACCATAGATGTTTATGCAACACATCCTTCTCCTATTTCTGGTGCTGTAGATGGAAACGCTGCTGCTGATAATGGAGCAATATTTTATATAAACTTAAAACTGCCTTCTGGCAATCATTCATTAATTATTTCTTCTACAGATGCTACTTTGTTTAGAAACAATGGATTGTCAAGAACAGGACAATATCCTTTTACCATTCCGCAGCTTTTTTCAATAAATAGCAATAGCGCATATTCAAATACAAGCCCGAGTGACGTTGATTTTTATAAATCTTTTTATTTCTATTTATATGATATGAAGATAAAAGCCGAAAACTGTATTGGCGATAAAATACCTATTCCAATTACTACAAGTCCGGCACCTTTTATTAATTATGCAAATGATAGTTTAAAAAGCAATATCTCACAAGGCAATCAATGGTATTTAAATGGAACACCTATAGCGGGTGCAACTCAATCAACTTGGAAGCCTATAGATTTTTCAGGTGATTATACTGTTATTGTAACAGATACTTTTGGATGTGTTCGAAAATCAAATCATGTAATTATTGATAAAATTGTTCCTGCTATTATGCCCAATCCAAGTGTAAACCAAACTCAAATAGGTTTCTATCTAAATACACCAACTTCCATTACTATAAGCCTTATAACCATAACAGGTAAAAAAGTATTCGAAAAGAAGTATGCAAATTTTCAAGGTAATTTTCTTGAGCAATTAAATACTTCCAATCTTGCTACTGGAATGTATATTCTTCAAGTACATCAAGGAACAGCGGTAGAAAGAACTAAGTTGTTGGTTTCACATTAATTTATGAACCCTAGTAAGTACTAGTTACTTTCGCAGACTTGAAACTTAGATTGCTTGTATAAGATTATAACCGAAATATGCAATACTTTATAAGTATTTAAATAGAGAAATTGCCATCTCTACAACACAAAAATTATGAATAGAAAAATAGTTTATTTAATAAATCCTATATCGGGAACTAGTAAGAAGGAGGAGGTCAAACTACTAATAGAAAATATTACCAAAGAACAAAATGTGCCATTTGAAATAATCCCTACAAATGCAAGTGGCAATTATGATTTTGTAAAAGATAAAATATTGGAAGAGGGCATTACCGACCTCGTTGTAGTGGGTGGTGATGGTTCAGTAAACCAAGTTGTGGGATATTTATATGATAAAGTAGCTATCAATTTTGGGATTATTCCATTAGGTTCTGGAAATGGTTTGGCAAACGCAGCAGGTATTCCTCGCAAACCCAAAGATGCCATTATGAAAATATTTTCAGGCACGCCTAAGCATGTTGATGCTTTTACTATTAACAATAGATTTTCTTGTATGCTTAGTGGAATTGGTTTTGATGCGCAAGTAGCAAGAGATTTTGCAGCTAGCAATACAAGAGGTTTGCTTACTTATACCCAACAAAGCTTGCTCAACTTTTTCAAAGCACAACCTTATCAGTTTGAAGTAACAGTAGATGATTTTACCTTTTTTACTGAATCCTACCTAATAAGTATTGCCAATGGAAATCAGTTTGGAAATAATGTAACTATTGCACCAAAAGCAAATTTGAGTGATGGACTTTTAGATATTGTAATTGTTCAAAAAATGAGTAAGGCAAAACTTCCTTTTGCTGTGTTACGTCAAATAAGGGGCAATAATAAATTGCAAGAATTGGTGGAGAATATGACAACTAAAAATGTATTGTATTTTCAAACAAAGCACATTTCTATCAAAAACTTAAAATTAGCTCCATTACATATAGACGGAGAACCTACCAATACAGATGAATTATTTGAAATAAAGCTAATTAAAGATGCTTTCAAACTGATTCAGTAATACGGTTTAGCACAATTGAAAAAAGGAATCTTGAGAAATACAAAAAATATTTTTTCATTTTGGCTGTTATTACATTTGCCTCCCTATATTTGCAGCCCTTTACTGATGGTGCGGTAGCTCAGTCGGTAGAGCAAAGGACTGAAAACGCCTTTTAGTCGCCTCTTTCAGAGGATTCTCAATATAAATTTCTTGATTATTTATTGTAAGATTTCAGTTAAGGGCACACTTGTTTCGCGCACCATATTTTAAGAATATAGATTAACTTAATCGGAATAAATGAATGCCTTTTTATTTCTTTTAATAAGATTGAAAATCGTTAAGGCGTTTATTATTTAAAAAATCTATCTGCAAATTAAGTTTTGTATGTTTTCAAGTCATACATTTGTTCTTAAATAGAATATTACTAATAAAGATAGTCGACTTGGTTTGAACCGCTTGTTCTTATCGAGCCGCAAAAAAATCCTCGGTTTTTGAACCGAGGTTTTTATTTTCGTACAATCCCAAATTCATCATTTTTACTCGCCTTTTTTAACAATATTGGTTCTAATTTTTGAAATTGGTACTCTAATCCATATTTTTTCAAACTCCCTTTTGGATATTCTTTTCTGTATAGACAATGTGCAATAACATCAACAGTCTGTATAAAGTAAGAATGATGCGAAGCTCTTGAAAAGGTGTCTTCTATTATATTATCTATTGGTGCATTATAGCTACTATCCGAGAAATGAGATGGGGTAGGATTATATATGCGCATCTTACGCTGTAGTGTCATCAATTTGATACTGTTTGTGTCATCAGCAACAATTATACCCTTGTCTTTTGCAGTTCTCTTTAAAAAAGTATCATATCGTTGCATTAGCCGACTCCATGCCAAATCAAAAATATCTTCGTTTGGGTGTTCTGATATTTTCAGGCAAACGTTTATAACGCTTGCAGTATCAAAAATTAACGGTATTTGAGTGCAATAGTTTTTGATAATATTAATTCTGTCACTTTTTCTAATGGTATTATATGACTCCATTTTGTTGATTCGTATAAGTTCTGTAGCATGAATTTCAGTTCTCTGATTGAGTCCATACTTGATTTTCAATGATTTTCTAAAAGACTTTAATCTGCCTAAATATTTATCCCATTCATTATCAGAAACTATCAATCCAGATAGTATAAAGTGTGGAGAACTCTGTTCATGTTTGCCAGGGTCACCGCTTTCATCAACATACATTATAAACATCCTTTTGATTTTAATTTACCATTGTCAAAATAAAATTAATTCTTTAAAATAACAATACAATGTTTGAAGTATTAATAATCAACGAATGTAGGTAAGGTTTCATTTCTTTTCAGAAATAACTTGGACGGAAATTATTTTGCAGTAAAGAAATAGATTAGAAAAAAATGAATTACACTTAATTAGTTAATTTTAATTTTTAATTCGAAAAATACTAAGTGAAAACCACTATTCTTTTGCCAAATAATATTAAGTTAAAATACCTCAAAATCATTTAATCCGCCTGCCAAATGTGCACTTGATAAATAATGGTTTTTTAGCACAGCATCGTTGGAATGGCCCGTAAATAATTTAGCCTTATCGCCAACTTGAATGGTCAATCTTGTGATATATGTTTTTCGCAAGTCCTTGAATTGAATCTTTCTATCAGTAACCTTTTTAATAAAATGTGTAAAACCTCTTGACATGGTTTTCATCATATAATCATCCGAACTTCCATCTTCTCTATCCAACAAATAACTATCTGAACCTTTCTTTTCATCAATTCCCAAATCATCTAACAACTTCTGAAAACTCTTAGTAACAGGAATATATCTAATATACTTGCCTGTATCTTTCCCATATTTAATTCTGTTTACCTTTAAATTACTAATGCCAAACACGGGCACACCTTTCTCAATCTCTATCAAATCACTCCACTTCAAACTTATTATTTCCTCTGCACGACCACCTGTTTCTAATCCAAGCCTAAATGCGAGCGGTAACCAATTCTTGAATAGGTTGCGTTTTTGACCTGAATGATGACCCCAACCATTTTCATAAGTTGTTAGATTCATAAGATTTACAAATTCTTCTTTTGATATAATTGTAGTATCTCTTTTCTGAAATGTCAATTCTGCATGCGAGAATGGGTTTATCACATTATAATGTTTTGTCTTTAAAACCCAATTATAGAAGGCTTTCATTATAACGAAGTGCTTGTTATAAGTTACCATCCCTAGTTTCAATTCTTCAATTAAATATTCATGATAAAACTCCACTTCATCATCCCCTATCTGATTTAGTTCTAGCGTTTTCATTGTATAGCCCTTGCGTTTCAGCACCAAAATAAACCTATCCAGTGCAAGCTTTGATTCAGTTATGTAATGCCTAGACCTTTTCCTAATTAAATGCTTATGGGTGTTTTCTCCTGATATTGCATCCAGATAAGCTTTTGAGAATGCTTCCAAAGTTGTGGTTGATTCTACGGGTATAACTTTTACTACTTTATGGTAATTATTGCTTTTTAGTTCTTCCTTGAATTTGATGAGTTCGACTAGTGCTGTATTAAAGTCCTTGGTACTCAGCAATTTCATTTTTCTCGTGCTGACAGTATTTGGTACATGTACAATAAGATTATAGCGATGTTTATCCTTATGGTCACAACTGATAAGTTTTGTTCCTTTTAGCTTACAAGTTTCAGACACTTGATACTTGCATTTTAAACACTTAATTTTAATTCCGCTGCGGCTATGTTTGGAGGGAACTCTTAATAGTTTCATTTCTTTTATATGAATTATTTTAAATTAACTGAATTCCCAATAGATAAATCACGTTTGTAAAGTCTCATTACACTTGTTGCATGAAATGACTTATTATTTCTTGTTCTAAAGTTTAAACTATTTAGATAATCTGCAATTTCTCTGTAAGACATCTCCTTTTCCATACACCCATTGATTAAAGCTTGAGCCTGACGATTCCTATCATTTTCTATGGCATTTCTTTTTATAGTTATTTGTCCTTTTAATCTAGCTGTGTTGGTAAGGTTTGCAGGTGTCCCAAGTGTTCTAGTTTTTTTAAGTTCAGCTAAAGCGTTTTTTGTTCTTGATGAAATTGTTTCCCTCTCATGCTGTGCTATTGTTCCGTAGATGCCTAAATTCAATGTATCCATATTGGGTATGTCCAAAGATTTAATTTTCACTCCACTATTTTGTATTCTTTCTTTAAGTTGAAAAAGGAAACCCACTTCCCTTGAAAGTCTATCCAATTTAGCTATTATCAGGGTTGACCCTGTTTTTTCAGCATCACTAATTGCTTGCTCAAGTATCGGTCTGTTATTATTTTTACCTGATTCTACTTCTATATACTCCTTTATTAAAAAACCGCCTTTCCCAATGTAATTCCTAACAGAAGTTTTTTGAGCTTCAATTCCAAGACTAATATCATTATCACGAAGTTGATGTTTTGTCGAAATCCTAAAGTAACCAATAAATTTTTCCATCTGTAACATATTTTAATCGAGTGTTTGTAATTTGTAACGGATGCGAGGATAGAATGTATTTATGACATGCGCCAGCTTTTTGTCAATTATTTTAAAAAATATATTTTGGCTGTAATGCCCATTGGTAGGGCGTTTCCTTTGATTCTTATCTGTCCCATATAATTATTTCCAGGTTTTCCAGACATGGGGAATATTTATTAGGAAAGACAAAATGAATCCTAAACCCTTTGAAAATGGAATTAACGTTCTATCCCTATTCGATGGCTGCTCGGCAGCTTACCTAGCTTTGGAAAAAGCAGGTTTTAAAATCAATAATTATTACAGTTCAGAAATTGACAAACACTGTTTAGAAGTTCAGAAACATCATTATGGCGAAAACCCCAACTTCCATCAGATTGGTGATGTTCGATTTATTAACCCTATAGATTTCCTTAGCGTTGACCTTATTATTTTCGGCAGTCCATGTACCCAGCTCTCGAGTGTAAACCCCAAGGATAGGTCAGGTTTAGAAGGCCCAGATTCGTCTCTATTCTATAATGCTTTGGGAATATTAAAGATGATTAGTATCTTCAAACCACACTACGAAAAGCTTTATTTTCTAATGGAAAATGTAGCAAGCATGCCCTTGAAGGATAAAGATAAGATTACAGATGAATTGAAAGAATTAATGCCAACAACTCAAATTCATAAAATTGATTCAGCAGTTATCGCACCAGCGCATCGTAGAAGATTATATTGGACGAACATACCCAATGTGACCATTCCAGAACCTTGCGGGAAAAACTACCAAGACATTTTAGTTATTGGTTTCGTAGACAGAGATAAAGCCAATGTACTATTAAGTAGTGATGTTACACAAACAAATGGTATCAAACGATATTACAGTATGAATATTGGTAACATCATATTCAAGAACAAGGAATTTGCTGAACTTCCAATAGCGGAAAAGTTACAGAGGTATCCAGCGATACTTAAAGAAAGTGGGTATAATAGTAAAAAGGGCTTCAAGACATCTGATTATGATTTTTTGAATGGCTGTTATCGTTTACCATCAGTTAAGGAACGTGAGCGAATGATGACAATACCAGATGGTTATGTATCAGGTGTTCCAAATATCCCCAAATCAGAACAGAAGAAAATACTTGGGTTAAGTTTCACGGTTGATGTAGTGTCACATATATTAAGTCATCTCAAAAATACTTAAAATTATTACTCATATTAGGCTTGAGGTGTTGCATTAAACCCATTAGATTGTACATAAACTAAGAATCTGACAGAACAGAAACGGAATCTTGTAGGTACAAAAAGAGTAACAAAACTAGCCTTAAGTTAAAATACAGAACGTTTTAAACTAAAAGAACCCCGTTATGGGGTTTCTTTTTAGTCCATATTGTCTGGCAGTTTTTTGCCGCCATAACCAAGTATGGAATATTTTTGATTAGCTACTTTAATGAGTATTTCATCGTCTTTGAGATGTTTGCCACTGTCAAATAACCCCTTGAAGTATTTAGGAGTATTTGTAATGAATTTCTTTTTGTTTGCTTGAGTGCCATGTAAGGAACTCTTCTGTTTATCTATTACAGATGCTATCCAATCTAATTTATCATCAACAATATAAGTTATTATAACCTTTCTTACCATTGGTTCATTAAACTGCAACGCATCAACAGGGTTTTCATCTTCCAATACCCCTTGAAAAAAACTTAGAATCCGTTGATAAAAGCCTTCTGATATAGTAAAGGTTTTCCCATATTCATCGAGCAACTCAGTTACTTTTCCAATGTATTGGTCGATATCTTCCTTATTATTCCTGATACTGTTTGCTTGTGCTGATTCCTGTTTTATTTGGGTAGTGGGTTGAGGTGTTTGTTCTTTATCAGGGTTAAGGTTTCCGTATTCGGAAATAATATAAAAATAGTCAAATCCATTACTATTGCCTTTAGAGAATCTTGTAACGTTAAGGTATCCGTTATCTTTTAGTTCCTTGACAACCTTAGCTTGTTTCTGACCGTTCCACTTGAACCTGTCTGAATAGAATTTGAGGTTAACATTCCATTCTTCTGTATTATTTAAGAGTAATTGTAATAACACCTTTGCATCACTTGAGAGTGTGTTGTTCATCAAAGTGCTATTATTGATGGTTGAGAATTTACCTTTATCTAAAGGAATTCTAATGATTTTTGAATTTGGTTTGTTTTTCATTTTTATACTTATTCGCTTTTTTGTATTTCGCTTTTTGATTTAGGTGGGAAGCGAACCCTCAAAACTAGCTTGAGGGAACCCACCTTTTATTTATAGCTAATATACTATTTTATTCTCATATTGTCAAGTGTTTTGATTAAAAAAATTGAGATAAATATCTCGATATGTTGTTTTTCTAAGTTCGATAATCTATATTCAATATAATACCAAATTATATAGTTAACAATACTAAATGTGTTATTGGAAACATTGGTATGTTTCCATAACACGATATAAAGTTTAAATTAAAGATGTAAAGCTTTATTTGATTTATTTGTAACTGAAATGTATATCTAAAATTAAAAACATTATCTCAACAGCCGTAGGCTTACAGTTGAAACCCAATGTGAATTACTTGTAGCGAAGCCCAAATGATAAAACCATATCTCAACCAGCAGAGGGAGAATTGGTATTGAAAGTTATCTAAATTTACTTAGACTAAATCTAGGTGGTAAATGTTGTAATCTCAATCCTTCGGCAGGTTCGGGGGGCAAATGGAATTTTTTGAGCAAAAAAAATATAAAAATATTTTTTTAACAAGGGGCTCTTCATATTTCAAGTCAAAATTGGTGTGCAATAAATTTACAGTATCAAAGGGTGTGTATAACGTTTTAGGGGGAGTCCCACCATAAGAAAGGTTACAGGGGAGCCACCTCAGAATGTACACAAAAGAGTACATCGAAATTCAATTACAAGCCTTATTTAGGCTCTTCTATAATTTCTAGTGTTAAGCTTTTATTTAAAGATTTGGGAACAATAGATTATTAGGTGATGACTAATTTTAATTCAGGATAAAAGACATACACATTTGTATGGTTATGATTATAATGGCAGAAATAGGCCTAGTTTATGATACCTCGAACATTTGTAGTATAGTTAGCAACGAACTGATTTTTGAACTGCTAAAAGCACCCAAAAAGGCAAAAAACACATTATTTATTCTGATTAACTTTTGATAACATTCGCTAATTCTTCATAAACCATAACCATTGCTAATGTATCTAACTCGCAATACCTTAGTAATTGTTCTTGTAATTCTTTTCTTCTTTCAGGTGTTGTAGACGTAAATTGTATTTCGTTGTAAGCAGACATCGCAGCACCACCATTCGCTACTGAGCTTTCTTGTTCTCCAAAATCTTCATCATCCTCATTTATGTCTATTCTACCATCATAGATATTATGTAGAAGCTTATAAGGGTCTTTTATCTTTCCTTCTGCGTTTTTCTGAACCCAAATTTGGTTTTGAAAGTTCTTGCTTGGCATTTCCCAAGTTCCATAAATTGGCTTAGAATATTTATTTTGAAGAAGGTTGCTTGAATTTAAAATAGCTGGCAATACATACTTAATTGAGTTTGACCCAAAGGTCAAAGGATTGTAGTAATACTTTTTTATAATGTCACATAAGTCAATCATATCCCGATGCCCAGCAGACCTTCCACAACTTTTATCATTAGTTAGAGTATGTATAAATGACACTAGTTCTTCTTTATCAGGTTCATCACTGTTTAATAATTGCTTTTCAATGCTATTCAAAACAGAATTCTCATAGGTTGCATATTTGAATACGGTTCCTTCATCGTTGCCTAATACTTTCTTTAATGCCCGAACAAAATCAAAATTGGGAAAGTAACCAGCCTGCATGTTTAACCACTCACTTGCATGTTCTAATGTCCCATCAGCAAATACTTTATGGTGTGAAAATTGAAATGCTACTTGTTCATAGGGCCTCATGTCCTTGTAAAAAGGCAAAGCTGTTCTACTACCTTCAAAGTCGATAAAATGTAAAGGAAATTTCCATTCAGCCATTATAGCTGCCAATTCTTCTTTATAAACTACTGGTTCATTGTCATCTGTTGCTGTTTTTATCACCTGATATTCCTTTCTATCAGTAGAACTCATCCAAGGGTCAGAATTGAGCTTATTGCTTTTGGGCTCCAAATCTTCCCGTTGTACATCTTTGATGAAATATCTTCCTTCTTCGAATAATTTATCGGAATTTCTAAAATTCCATATATCCCAAACAAGTGGAGTTCCAAAATCCTTTTCAGTAAAGTTTGCATATCGTTGTAAACATTCTTCCCTACCACTAAAATAACCATCATCATTTCTATCACTAAACTCACAAGTTTTGCAAGGATTCTTTTTAATAGTGCCTTTGTAAACATCCTTATTTTCTTTAAATTCCAATAAGACTTTACTGTAGACTTCTACAGCTTTCTTAAATTCCAGTTCTCCTACTTTTCCAAATTGCTGAATATACTCTACCTCTTTTTGCACATCAACTTCAATAAGAATTTTTGCACCTAGATTTTCAATGTTATAAAGATTACTGTCTTGATTCTTTATCACCTTTTTTCTTCCCTCCGAATCTACGCTTACTAATTGATATAATTGATTTAATCCATCTACGGTTGCAAATGATGACTTATTTGTAAGCATTAAATAAGGTAGCACTTTGACAGAATCAAGGCCTGACGATTCTAGACTCTTTTTAACTACATAATCCTGAAAGGCAATATCATAAAGGTAAGGTTGCCAAGAGGCTACCAATTTATCAGCATCACGTTTACCCCAAAAACTGTCATTTTCTGGATTAAACCCCTTTGCTTTTACTTCAATTAACTGTAACTTGTTTCCTTTTTTTACAACAATATCTGCTAGAACATAACAATTTTCCCACAAGAAAGCAGCCTCATATATAATCACATTTTCCTGTTTCAATAATTCTGATGTCTTATCTGCTGATTCTTTATGACTTCCTTTTGAAATTTCAATCCCATTTGGATAATAGTCTTTCGCTAATTCGCCCACTTGGAAACCACCCTCTGCTAATTGTTGCAAGAAAGCATCTTCTGATTGTGCATTTGGATATACTTCAGGATGTTGGGCATAATACAACTTTCGTGGACAATCCAATGCTGTCTTAAACTTCGATTTAGTTAGGTATGTGTGAGGCATATTATTAGTAATTAATCAAAGAAAAAAAATTAAAGAACGTCTCCGTTCGGCGATATGTGAATATATGATTGATTGATATTTGTATCCTCTAATATAAGTCCTGTTAGGTATCCATCTTTGTATCCACAACTGGTATTTATATTTATACCTCTATATGTGAATTCTAATTCAGGAATAGGTAAGTGTCCGTGAACAAATGGCTTTCCTTCCCAATAGGGCTCATATTCATAATTCCACAAAAACTCTTCTACTGACTTGCTTTCAAGTTGTTGAGCTGTTTCTCTTAAAACACCATGCAGAAAAATAAAGTGTTCAGTTTCGTAAAAAAGCAAGGTGCTTTCTAAGAATGATTTTACCTCTTTTTGCTCCTTTAAATCAAGCAACTTCCACTCTTCGTAAGTTAATTTTGCTTGTGAGTAAAAAAAAGTACCATATCTCAGTATCCATTCAATTTCTGGTTTGCATCGTTCTTCTATGAAGTCTAGTAGCATTTGGTCATGATTACCTCTGATAAATATCCAATCTGGATGATTTTCTTTAGCCTCTGAAAGTACTTTTATCGTCTTCATGCTCGACGGCCCTCTATCGCAATAATCACCTAAGAAAATAGCTTTGTACTCTCTTTGCTCTGCAATCACAACAGCAGCTTTTGCAGCTTCCCTACATCAATGAATATCCCCGAATGCAATTATATTCGATTTCATCATTCATTATTTTTTTTCATTTTACTGCATTTCAGGTTTAATTCTCCACAATCAACAACATGATTAGTATAATTTACGGAAAGGTTATAAGAAAAATCCCCACTTTTCAGTGGGGAAGTTTCACCTAAAACAAAGCATACAAACTTATTTTTTTTAATTGATTTTAAATGTCCTGTATAATGTATTAAGCCTTTGTTCAATTTGGTAACAAATTCTACATAAAATCCTGATACTAAAGTAATAATTCTATTGGCGCTTGAACATAATTTTAACATGAATAAGATGGATAAATTCTTAAGGCTAGTTCTTCTATTTTCTCTTTTAGCATTAGTAACCTTACTTGTTTCCACCTTGATTTGTTTGGAAGTCCTCTTTTCATTGAAAAATAGCCATACATATAAACAGAATCAGGATTGCCAAAACCGCAATAGCAACGGTCTTTTACAGCATTTTTGATAAAGTATTCATCTTCCCTAAGTTTGTCAAAAAGCCTGAACTTTAGGATTCCCTTAGGTAAAAAATGATACTTTTTGTTAAATTGCTTTAAAGTCATGTTTTTAGTGATGATGAACTCATGGTACTCATCAAACATTCTAATATCTTCTGGTATATCCAAACTCTATCTTTTGAGTTTACGTAATTCTTTTTTATACGCCTTGTATTTTTCAACAGAGTAATCAACTAATTTTATTCCAGCTCTCTCGTATGATTCTGCCTCGCTCGTAAAGGAATCAAGTCTCTGATAGCGTTTTAGCTTGTCATTTTCGGATTTTAATACTAAATTGAATCTACCGAAAGTCTCTATATATTTTTGTGAAAAGTAATCTGGATTATCTTTCAGCTTTTCCGAATTCTCATAAAAGAATCTCCCAGCTATTTTCCTAGGAAAAGAGTGTTCCTCAACAAGCTTGATATTGGAATTTTCGGTTATTGCATCCAATGCTGTTTGACTTATTTTGCCACTGTAGAGCTCCAGACTAGAAGGTAAATACCACACTCCAGCTCCCAGTAGCGTTTGAAGGAGTCCCTGTTGGTCAAAGCTCGCTTTGTCATAAATACCCTTAGTAGCGATTACGAATTCAGTCAATACGTTTGTCTTACTTTTTAAAACCTCTTTGTTCATTTTATTTTAATTTTATTTGAAATGAGTAAAATGTAATCTGAACCATTTGAAATCCTTAACTGATATCATTATTGTGTAGAAAGTATTTTTAAATAATTCAGATTACACTACTAGATGTTTAATTGCATAATAAACTAACTAATTTCAATCTTATAGCTTCTTTTCTGTAACTGAAAAGTCTAGAATAAGAATTGTTGTGCAAATCAGCAACACCAACTGCAAACCCTTCGTTTACCATATAATTATTTGTCAAGTATTGAGTTGAATTACCAGCATGATAGGTTGTAACATAATCTAATAAAGAAAGAGATTCTTTATTTGTCAGCTCTGTATCATCCAAAAATACGAGTTGTAAAACTGATATTTTTTTCCTGTTATTTTTTATGAACCTAATATCTGGGTCGCCAATTCCTAGAAACATAAGTGCAGTATTAGTTGATGCATTTGCCAATTGTGGATGTATGTTCACAACTTTATATTCAGGGTTATTAACATTTAAATGGGGGTAAAGAAGAAGCATGATTGGGATTAAGTCAACATTATCTTTTTTATCATCTTCAAGGTTTTCAATCAAGTTTTCGATAATTATTTGAGAAGTATTAAAGCTTTTGTTTGTCGGAAGGTTAATATTGAAATCATCAAAACAAAATTGATAATCAGGATTAAGTTCAAACTTATTGTTCTGCTTATTCTTTAAATTTGCTAGAAGATTATCGGCTTGGCTTCCAAAAGTTTTACAATATTTAGCTCTAAGTAGATATATTAATATCTCATTTCGTTCTGTATTGTTAACAATATTTTGCTTTTTGTACATATGAAAAATCACTGGAATCAATGAGTTCAAGGATGTAATGCTTTTTTCAAATTTAAATTCTTTAACAAGTTTGAGAGTTTCATGGATAGAATTTTTAATTTCTTCCCAATTATCTAAAATGGATTGACAAGTTACTTGGTCAAAAGTGTTAATCTTAAACAAAATGCTATTTGAACTTAGGTATAAGCAAGCTCGTAATAAAAATGAATAATCAATTTTAGAACTCAACGTATCATTAGTTTCAATAATGGCATCAAAATCTTCCCTTAGTCTAATATGACGATATCCATCTTGTATTAAGTGTTTTGAGATGATAGCGAACAAAATTTCATTTTTACTTAATGCCTTACCTTTTGCATTTATTCTCTCAAAAAATTCTATAGCTTTATCCAAATCATCACCGATTTTAGGAAATAAGTCTTGGAAATCTAGATAGTGCTGTTGAGTAATGGAGTTAATAAAGTTCATTAAATTGCTTTGAATCTTAAACACCTCATTTTGTCTTACAACAAAAAAAGATTCACGATTTTGTTCTTCGAACATAGACCAAAATTGTCCAAACCTTCCTCCACAGTGATTGAATAATTGATAAATATAACCTACCTCTACATATAGGTTACCGTCTTCTAAATTTTCTTTTTGGACGTTTCTACCTCTTTTGATGAATTTAAATGCACGGTTTTCTAATTGTAAATCATCAAATAAAAGGTTATAATGTAGGTATCCACAAAGCGCACCTCCTTCCCTTCTACTAAACTCTTTTCCTGTCAATCCAATAATTAATGATGTAAGCCTTTGTTGACCATCACAAATAGCAATTGTGTCGTTGTATTCATTTAACTGAAATGATTCAGATATATAAGTTCCTACATTGAATTCCTTTACAATTTTGTAAAGATTAAGACCAATATTTCTTGATAATTTCCAAGTAAAGAATCTAGGTAACGGGAACCCTCTTAAAATTGAATCAAACAACCCTTCAACCCTTTCTGCATCCCAAGTATACTTTCTTTGAAATTCGGGAATTCCATACTTCGAATCATCATTTTCATAATCTCTAATAAACTCAATAACACTTGACATAATTTTTTTTTTACGTTAAACAAAATTTTTAAATACAAATAAATTTGGTGTTTTAGTTGTATTTCAAATTATTTGTTGTGTTACTATAATAAACTTGTGAATTTATTTTTTGTGAGGTCACTTTTGAAACAATTTTTTTCTTTATAATTTTATTAACACTTTTAGTGTTAATTCTTAAGTATAATTTATAAATAATACAATCTAGAATGATTGTAAGCCGCAACAATATTATCATTTGCAATTATTTCGTACTCTTTTTTTACGCTATCATATATTTTCTGTTTAGAGTGGTTGACGTATTTACTTAGTATTTCTGAAAATGCATTATTAGATTGTTCTACTAGACTTTTTGATACAACTCCTAGTCCACAATATGCCGCTTCTGAGACTTCTGAAATAAACATCCCTGTGTAGAATCCTTTGAGCTTATACTTCTCGACAAATTGATTTGCGTCGCACCATATATAAACATTTTCATCTTGTTTTCGGAATACTGGCACATGCATATAGTCAATGATATATGGCATCCAGAAAACATCTCCAAACCGTCCGACAGAAAATAAGCCTTGTGGAGAACCGTGCCCCATCATTAAGACGCGATTATTTTCTTGACATTTTTTTAAAACTTCATCATAACTTGATTTTTCTTCTATTACTGTTGAATTCTTTAACTCCCGATAAATAGGAGTTAAAAATGTAGTAGATATGTCAGACGGATGAATAACTAAATTTTTTTTCATTCTATTATATTAGCCTCCGAATTCAATGGGATTCGCTTTTTTATCTTTAATCAAAGCTTTTAATTAGTTATTTGATAACATACAATAATTCCAACTTATTCATAGACACTACGTTGTAAATTTCAACAATCAATTTATTCAAACTTTTCTTTTACTGAAAATACCGCTAAACCTTCGCTAAATTGTAATGGGAAAATCTTAGCACTTTCTTCATAAATGCAAGGAATAACAAGATTGCTACTCTCATCAATTGCACCCCAACGATTACTAATTTTAACAGCTGCAATGCCTTCTTGAAAACTGCGTACAAGTTGATAAATACAGGGAACTACAATATTTTTTCCTTCATCACAAAATCCCCATTTTTTTCCCTTCCTGTACGGAATTAATGTTTTGCTCATAGATTCGAGTTTTCCAATGCCAGACATTCCTAGTGTGTTAATTAATTACAATAAATTAAAATTTGTTGTTAATCTCTTCCAATTTTTTTTCAATTGTCATTATTCTTTTGAAAAAAACACCCAACAGCCATATGTAAAAAGGAATATCTTTTATGTAAGATTTACTAAATGGCTTTTTAGCAAAATCATATATACTAGGATGTATGAAGCTATCTTGGAATAAAACTAAACCAAAAACAATTTGGATAATTATATATAGTCTAAATCTTTCATTCAAATACAGCTTTTGGAAACTCTCAAACACTTCATTTACTGGTATTAAATAAATCAAGTATCCAAAAACTGTTTGCCAAATGACGGTATTCGCTATTCCAATAAGTATCAAAGCTTCTGGTGGTAGGCAATCACCAATTTTGAAGAAGCTTACCAATTGCAAGGCAAGCAAAAAAACATAGTATAATACTACAGCCAAGTCAACACATCGAATTAGTAAATTATTTTTTTTCATTTTATGAACCTTTACTTCCATATCACATTGAAAAATAAAATTTGTGAGATTATGGAGATTCACTGGAGAAATTTAATTTCAAAAAAAATATTTTTGTGCGTATTTTTATTAATGTCCTATAGTTGATTTTAAAATACTGGCCCTTCTAATTTTACTTAGCTGTTTTATTAATTCTTGATATATTTCAAGATAAATTAACTCACAAAACTTTCATTTAGGAATGTAATGTTGACGGGAGCTTTTATTATCAACAATTAAATTAAAAAAATGGGAAAAGAGAACATTACACCACAGCCTAAAGAGTTTAAAGTAGAATTTGATGTAAATGCAATTAGTCTTTCGGATATAAAAACCCTCTACAAGCACCTTGCAATTGAAGAATTTGGGGAAGTAGATAAAGCAGCAAACCATGAAGAGTTCTTCGCCTGCTTTGATGAAGATGGGAATTTGTCAGCAAAAAAACTAATAGAATTGTCTGTCTTGTTAGCAAATGACTGCTTAAAATTATTTGAGTCTAAAATCATTAGATTCGGAAAGGAATACTTACTTGAGCAACTAATATACAATACAGGCTTAGATTTCTATTTTGATGAATGCGATTATGATGGATATAATGAAGATGGAGGCGGAGTAGTAGCCATTGTAGAAACAATAAATTTGTATTCACTTTTAGATTTGAAGGAGATATTACTGAAATATAATTTCTTAAAAAAAGCGTAGAAGTCACAACTGTTATAAATTTAATTTGTTTTATTTGCATGTTAAACATTTAACAGATGGATTTTTTTTTAGAGAAATGGAATTTTTTGCTTAGTAAAGACGTTGTAAACAGCCATGGTTTTGTTAGAGAAAATATTGAAAACGAAATAGTCAGTGCAATTAGAATAAAAGGAAATATTTTCTATTTTGTAACGCACACTTGGAGTGATTCGGAAAGAAACTCACTTCTAGATAAATTAGGATTGACACAGACTAACTTGGAATCTGATATCATTATGAAATACCGTTATTTCATTGAACGTAATCATGAGTTCGATAGTTTTGAAGATTTTTATAGATATTTGGTTGCTTCAGGTAGGAACTACATTTATGACACGTACAATCAAAATAATCGAAATAAAAAGGGGTGGGATTATGTAGATATTGAAGAAGAACACCTTGAAGTTCCTGAGGTTGTTCCCATAAATGAGAATGAAGTTACAAATCGATTATTACTTTTTAGGCAGTTCAAAAACTTTAATCCATTTTGCCACAAGCTTATGTATAATAAGTATTATCTAAACAAAGATTATACAGACTTGTTGCCTTTTTTTCCAGAGGTAGCGAGTGTTGAGGCTTTAAGGCAAAGAATGACTAACTGCAAAAGTAGATTTCGTAACTTCTTAATAAACCCATTCTAAAAATCAAGAACATGAATAATAATAATAACAGTAACGAAATTGTAAGAAGTCTTTATAAGTATTTTATTATTTATAAAACTGAAAAAGAGCGAAACAGCTATTTAGAAAAATTGAGTAATAAGATAGTTATTGATATTATCAATCGATACGTAGAAAATTTTATTAATGAAAGATTTGAGGAAAAAGAAGTAAATTCCGATTATAGTTTTTACTCTCTGAGCGAGTTCAGCCACGACTCCAGTTATCTTAAAACAATGATGAATAATTACTATCTACAGAATTTAGTTGAAGTTAAGTTGTTTTTTCAGCGAAACTATTATCTAACAATTATTCAAGAAGGGGAAGCTACAGAAATTTATCAACGATTGATGAAACTTGATAACCTGTGGTTTAAATCGCTTCTCGCATTGAGAAATAAAAGTAATGAAGAAATGGACATTGTTTTTTTGGACTCATTAATTACAGAACTTAGAAATAATAGTGAAAAAGTAGATAATAAGTCTTTAAAAAAAATTGATGAATTAATAATCCTGAGGGGTGATTTAGTAGCCGAGATTGTTAGAAATAAAATTGTTAATTAGATTTACTTACCATCTTAAACTAGACTTTGTATTACTTATATAAGAAAATTGACAGTCTTAAATCAGAGGAACTTGATGAGTTTCTTGCAAAAGGTTGGTATCGGTCGATGCAGGAATTAATAAGACTTCAGGAATATTATGAAAACGATTATTATTGGTTACGATTAAACATAAGTAAAGTTAGTTTTAATAAATCTCAAAAACGGGTATCCAAAAAACGTTGTAAATTCAATATCCAACTTGACGAATGGAAGATTAATCAAGAAATAGAGACCCTTTGGTCTAATTACCGCGAGTGTACCAATTTTAACACGTCAACAACAGTAGCAGAAAACCTATTGGGTGAAAAAGCTGAATATAATAGGTTTATTACCAAGATGATTACCATTAGAGACGGAGACAAACTAATAGCAGTTGGTTATTTTGATTTGGGAAAATGTGCAGTTACATCAATATTACACTTTTATCATCCAGATTATAAAAAATATAGTCTAGGTAAATTGCTGCTACTTCTTGAAATTGAATACTGTAAACAAAATAACTTTGACTTTTACTATACAGGATACATAAGTTTGATTGATACCAAATTTGATTATAAACTTTTTTGTGGTAAAGATGCAACCGAGGTCTATTTGCCAAAAGAAGATAGATGGGAGTTATATCCAATTCTTGAACAAAAAGGACTTATGAAAAAAATTGATACGGATTCTTTCGGATACGACAAGCTCACAGAAGAAGAAGAGCAGTATTTGATTGAACAAATTGAACTTAGTAGTAAATAAGATTTGGAATATTTGCTTTTTGATTCTTTAATCATAATTATTGTTCGAGGTTATTGTATGCACATGATTAGGTTTATTTATTTATGGTTACAATTAAAGTTGGATACCATTTTCATCCCTTTCAGATAGTAACTGTGTATAACCAATACCAAATCTTTCAAACGGGAACCGTTCACAAATATGTTCTAAGTAATCAATTAACCTAAAATGATATAGGTTCATCACCATATACATCTCTCTAAAATCGATATTGTTTAAATCAGAATATAGGATTACATCATAAGCATCATTCTCTATATTTACCGCAGCAACCTTATCAATTGGCACTTCAATACCTAGATACTCCCAGAGTCAAAGGAAATGTTTTTCCAATTAGGTATTGATATTGTTATGCTATTGCTTGGGCTAACATGATATAAAATAGAACCTGTATTTATTTTCTTGCATTATATATTTTTTTAGTTGTTTATATAGTCTTCGATGTTATCAACTATTGGCGGCACAACCATAGAATAAACGATGCCATAAGTTTCAAATAGTTCATTCTCTATGTGGTGAAACTTCAATAAATCAATTAGTCTCATTGTTCTAGGTAGCGGTGAACTTAAAAGCTCATTACTATTTTCAAGGTTCTTAAATTTTGTTTTTACAAACACATCAGAACCCCTGAAATTAACAGGGTCAACAATAAGTTCTTCAATGCTACTTAAATACTTTTGACCTTTAAATTCTACTGGAAAAAGATTCTTCCCAATCAGTTTAAACGAATACTCAAACATTATCTTCATTGCCAAATTGTGCTCAAAAAGAATTTTATATGATGATGATTCAATAGATTTCATACTCAATATTTGGTGGTAAATTAAATCTGAAAAAGCAAAATGAACTGGAATTAGTTTCTTACATAAAAATGAATGAATTAAATCTCTGTTTCAAGGGGATTGATAGCTTATATAACATATTGTTACCTTTGTAATTATAATGCAATATAAAGCTATATATTGCTTAATATCTAATTAATAATAGTAATTCATGCAAGAGTTTGTATTTGTAATAATCAGTTTGTTTGTTGTGTTCCTAATTTTTAAAAAGAAGATACTAAAATTGTTATTGAATAATTTTAAAATGAGTAACAATGATACAGTGCTTGAAGAACCTATTAAGAGTAATTCTGATGATATTTTTAAAACCAAATCGTCTTTAAATAATTTAAATGTAGAAGAAGAAATTCTTACAATAATGAGACATAAAAATATTCGTGGAACATTTGCTAAAGGGTCAGGTAAAGATGTTTTTGTTCCTGATTCCGATAATCTTATAGATGGCGATTCAAATCAAGACATATTTATTCCTTACTATGAAGTTGTGATTTATGTGAAAGATGAATTTATTGAATATGATTGCACAACTACCATTCACAAATTTAAAGAGCAGGACATTTTTAAAAGCAACCAGTCATCACAAGCTTTCATAGATAACCTATTAGAAGAAAAAAATAAAAATAAAGAGTTTGAACTTATTTTGGTTTCAAAAACAGCCTTAGGGGAAATAGTAAAGTATTTACTATTTGACAAAAAAGGCACAGATATAAGGAGAGGTAGGGATTTTGAAAGTTATCTTCTGAAAATATAGAAAAGAAATATAGTATTTAAATTATACATTCATATTTTTTTCTAAGAGGTTCAAATAATAAGATGTTAGGTTTTTGAGCTAATTATTTTAAGAACAACAACTATAAAAAGTATTATAAAAACAAAACAACCCAATGCTTTTTGGTTTTTTGCTTTTTGAACAGCTTTTGCTTCTGCTTCTTGTTCTCTTGCTTTTACAATAACATATCCCTCCTCTGCGTATTTACTTTGTGGATGAAATTTTATAACTGTTTTTAAATCGGCAATTATTTTTATCTGTGTAAAATCATATTTGCTTTCATATGAGAAGTAGCCATCTACAGTTCTTAGAATTTTATCATAATTTATTTTGTCTAGCCATTCATAATTTATGAAACTATTATTATCTAAAATAATCATACATGAACCGTCTCTTTCTTTTAAATCAATCAAATTTATTGAGTTAATGTCTATGTCAGAAAGAGTTGTTATTTTATTATTACTTAGTTTAATACTTTTTGCCCCTGAGAATTTTTCAATCCCCTTTAAACTTGTAATATTATTATCACTTAAATCTAGTTCTTCAATTGTATTTAGTTCGTTATCAGAATACCATTTCGTAATTTCATCTAAAGATTTTATATCCCTATTGGTTAATTTAAGTATACCCGAAGTATAATCAATACAATTTTCATAGTCATAATCATAACTAATTTTGGGTTTGCTGATTATACAACTTTTAGATTCATTCGAATTAACACCGATTCCATTGCCACAAAATGCGCAAAACATTGAACTTCTACCATTAGGTAATTCATTTGGCTTTCCACAAGAACTACAATAAATTTTCTGCCCCATTTTTAATAATTTCAATTATTATATTTGCAATATAATTTAAATTTTGTCAATCTGTAATAGTATGTTTTTGAAATAATTTCTTATAAATAACTCATACTTACAAATATTAAAATTTGAAAGTAAGATAATTTCTTTATCAAAATAATAAATTTATATGCAATACATAATACTAAGTAGCAAAAGTACAAGTCAGTTGTCACAAGAAGTTAACAAATATATTTCAAACGGATGGACTCCTCAAGGCGGAATAGCAGTAGAATGCGAAGTGATTTCAGGTATGATAGCATATTTCCAAGCAATGATAAAAAACAAATAGTACACTTAGTTTTTTATAGATTATTTTAAGTGCACTTTTAGAGTGCACTTTTGCTAAAAAATGCTAGATTTTGTACACTTAAAATCCCTTAAAACGCTTATTTTAAGGTATAAAACCCCACTTACAAGCAGAGGGTCGTGCCGACCTTGTTAATTAATATTGTTGTAATTTAGACATATTATGTGTTATGCTATAAAGGTTGTAAATTATTAGTTTTTCTTGACTAAAATTATAGGTTCACATCGCACACCAAATGTGCACCACAAACAAAAAGGCTCTATTTTCTTGATGGCGAGCCTACAGAAACGTCAGACTTTTTTAAGATTGGCATATTGCAAGATTGCTTCAGATTAATACATTAAAAAGTGTTTTTTGATTTAATTGAAAAAAAAGTAAACTTTTTGGCTGTTATTACATTTGCCTCCCTATATTTGCAGCCCTTTACGGATGGTGCGGTAGCTCAGTCGGTAGAGCAAAGGACTGAAAATCCTTGTGTCGCCGGTTCGATCCCGGCTCACACCACGTTAATTAGCCCAAAATTCAGTTTTCTGAGTTTTGGGTTTTTTATTTCTATGAAGTCTACTAGATTGCCTAATATCTTTTGTAAGAATTTCAAGTTTCATTTCATTTATACCAATAGAATAAATCGCAACTATTTAAGTTATGTTTGTAAAAATTAAGTAAATATGTTTTGTTCTAACTGTGGAGCTCAAATTGATGATAAGGCTGTAGTATGTATAAAATGCGGCGTTGCAACTGCAAATCTGAATAAAGACAATTCAATAGTTGGGGCAGTGCCAGAAGGAAGATTTGAATGGTTGACAGTTTTATTATTGTGTTTCTTTTTAGGAGGATTGGGTGTTCATAGTTTTTATACTAAAAAAACAGGTGTGGGAATTGCCCAGCTTTTAACACTAGGCGGTTGTGGTATATGGGCTTTAATAGATTTCATAATGATTCTAACAGAAGGGTTCAGAGATGGAAATGGCAATCCACTTTATAAAAAATAACCTTACAAGATTTCTTCTTTTTATCCTAGTAATATTTATTTGGTTTATTAATTATAAATCAGCTTGTGGGTTTTCATTTTGTTTATTCAAAATGTTTACTAAAAGACAATGCTTTGCATGTGGCACTTTGAGGGGTGTTTCAGCATTCCTTCATTTAGATTTCAAAGCAGCTTTTAGTTTGAACAAAATGAATATTATTTCAATTCCAGTTCTTGGAATTGTTTATTTAAATGCATGGAAAAACAATAGACTTTGATAATATGGTCTTGAGAAATTAATTTGATGCTATACCCAATACATTAAATTTTGCTAACAATCATTTCAAATCATCTTTTACCCAATAAATGAAACAACACTTTATTCATCAATCTTGTGTTATTCCCCATGTATTGTTGCTTTTCAGTTTATAATTATACAATCGAATTATCATCCCTCACAATTATTTCACCTACATTAGCCACCATTAATTAATTTAATAAAACTAAATGAATAAAATAATAGGAGCTTCCTTGATAATGGCTGTAATTGCTTTTGTTTCTTTCGACAAAATTTCTAATATGACATCAAACGAAGTAAATAATCTTCCCAAAGAAAATCCTTTTAATACTGTAAGTAGTCTGCCTTATCAAGTGCCTGACTTTAGTAAAATAAAAGATGAAGATTATAAGCCCGCTTTTGAAGAAGGAATTAAAGTACAACTAAACGAAATTGAAACCATTGCCAACAATGCGGCTGCTCCTACATTTGAAAACACATTGGTTGCTTTAGAAAAATGTGGTCAATTACTAACCAGAGTAAACAATACTTTTAGCTTGGTTGCTGGCGCAAATACCAATCCTTTATTACAAGATTTGCAAGAAGAAGTAGCACCAAAACTTACTGCTTTGCAGGATGCTATCTATCTCAATACCAAATTGTATAAGAGAGTAGAAGTTATCTATGCTAATAAAGCTAAGTTAACATTAGACGCAGAGTCAAAAAGATTGCTTGAGTATTACTACCAACAATTTCAATTGGCAGGTGCAAAACTTTCCGATTCTGATAAAGCAACTTTAAAGCAATTAAATGAAGAAGAAGCTTCTTTGGGTGCTAAATTTTCCAATCAATTATTAGGAGCTGCAAAAGCAGGTGCCTTAACCATTGATAATAAAGAAGATTTAAAAGGAGTTTCAGAAGGTGACTTAGCTACTTACGCTCAAAATGCTAAAAATAGAAAGTTGGATAACAAGTGGGTAATTACCTTAAAGAATACTACCCAACAACCTGCTTTGCCTTCAATTGAAAATAGAGCAATCAGAAAGAAATTATTTGAAGCTTCTTGGAATAGGGCTGAGCAAAACGATTCAAACGATACTAGGGCAATCATTATTCGTTTGGCAAATATTAGAGCTAAGAAAGCGAAATTAATTGGTTTTCCTAATTATGCTTCTTGGAAGTTGAAAGACCAAATGGCACAAACTCCTGAAGCTGTTGATAAATTCTTTGCGCAACTAATTCCTGCTGCCAAAGCAAAAGCTACAGAAGAAGCTGCCGATATTCAAGCATTGATTGACAAACAAAAAGGGGGCTTTAAGTTAGAACCTTGGGATTGGGATTATTATGCAGAACAAGTAAGAAAAGAAAGATATAAAATTGATGAAAGCGAAATAAAACCTTATTTCCAATTGGATAAAGTGTTGGAAGATGGAGTGTTTTATGCTGCAACGCAATTATATGGACTTACATTTAAAGAACGCCACGATATTCCTGTGTATCAAAAAGATGTAAGAGTATTTGAAGTGTTTGATAAAGACGGAAAATCTTTTGCATTGTTTTATGGCGATTATTATAAACGCGACAATAAAAATGGTGGTGCATGGATGAGCAATTTAGTTGGTCAGTCTAAATTACTTAAAACAAAACCTGTTATTTACAATATCTGCAACTTTAATAAACCTGCTGTTGGTGCACCTGCATTAATTAGCAATGATGATGTGGTGACGATGTTCCATGAATTCGGTCATGCTTTACATGGTTTATTTGCCAATCAAGCCTATCCCACTCTATCTGGTACTAGCGTTGCAAGAGATTTTGTAGAATTTCCTTCTCAGTTTAATGAACATTGGGCTTGGTATCCTACTATTTTAAAACATTATGCAAAACATTATAAAACAGGGGAAGTAATTCCACAAGCATTGGTACAAAAAATTAAGAAAGCAAGTGCTTTTAATAAGGGCTATAGCTTAACAGAATTAATTTCTGCGGCTTCTTTAGATTTACAATGGCATAAAATAGCGGCAACGCAAACTATTAAAGATGCAAATGAGTTTGAAAACAATGCATTGCATCTTACTGGTTTAGATATGCCACAAGTGCCTCCTCGCTACCGTTCTACTTACTTCTTACACATTTGGGGTAATGGTTATGCTGCAGGATATTATGCTTACCAATGGACAAAAATGTTGGAGGAAGATGCATACGCTTGGTTTGAAGAAAATGGTGGGCTTACTCCTGCTAATGGACAAAGATTTAGAGACATGATTCTTTCCAAAGGGAATACAGAAGATTATAACCTGATGTTTAAAAAATTCAGAGGACATGCTCCTGATATAAAAGCAATGGAAAAAGATTTAGGATTGCCAATTAAATAATATATATATAAAACCTCACCCCAACCTCTCTCCTAAAGCTAGGGGCTTGAAAGTGATGGTTTGAAGTATTCTATTTTTAATATGGTTTTTCTTTTAAATATTTAATTGGGTTACACCAACATAACGTAACTAAAGGTAATAAACAATTACTTTTTATCATATTTATCAATTAATTTATCCAATACATTGGTTTATTTAATCCCTATTTTTTTACATGAAGAGGCAATAGAAGCCATTCCTGCCTATATAGTAGATGCAGTAAAAGATTGTGATGTATTTTTTGTAGAGAATGAGAAAACTGCCCGCAGATATTTAAAGCGGTTGTGGAAAGAAATGGTAATTGATAATTACCAATGGTTTACTATTCATAAAGTAGAAGATCAATTGATACAATCTTTTGCAGATGCTATTCAATCGAATAAAAACATAGGAATTATTAGCGAAGCAGGATGCCCCGGAGTGGCAGACCCTGGGCAAATATTGGTAAACAAAGCCCAACAAATGGGCGCAAAAGTGAAGCCATTGGTTGGACCAAGTTCTATTTTATTGGCATTGATGGCTAGCGGAATGAATGGTCAACAATTTCAGTTTAATGGCTATTTGCCCGTTGATAGTCTTGAAAGAAAACAAGCTATTAAAGCATTGGAAGCTTATTCTTCTAAAAACAATTGCACCCAAATTTTTATAGAAACCCCTTATAGAAACAATGCAGTTATAAAGGATATTATAGATTCATGTAAGGAAACTACACAGCTTTGCATTGCAGTTGATATTACTGCCCCTACTGAAATCATTCAAACAAAAACAATAAAAGCTTGGAAACAAACACCGTTCGATTTCCATAAACGATTGGCCATTTTTCTTATTTTATCATAGTAAAATATTATGGCTTTACATACAAAAACAGCAACTCCCATTCAATCGAGAGTGGCTGTAGCAGTTTTCTTTTTTATTTCTGGGTTTGGGTTTTCAAGTTTTGCTTCGCGCATTCCCACATTGCAACAACAATTAATGTTGAATGAAGCACAATTGGGTACTGCTTTATTTGCCTTACCATTAGGACTTATTTGCACGCTTCCGCTTACACGTTATTTACTAAATAGATATAGTAGTCGCTACGTATTGTTGTTGGGAAGTGTAGCATACAATGTATTTTTATGTGCATTGGGATATGCAAACAATATGTGGCAATTAATGGGCATTTTTTGGTTATTTGGTAGCTCCAGAAACCTGATGAACATTTCAGTAAATGCACAATCTATTGGGGTGCAAGCATTGTTTCCCAAATCTATAGTAACTACTTTTCATGGTATCTGGAGCATTTCTGGTTTTATTGGTGGTGCAATAGGTGGATGGATGATTGGGCACGACATTTCTCCTACTATCCATTTTGCAATGGTGGGCTTGTTGTGCTTTTTTGCAATGGCTATCTTTTATAAACACACCATACCCAATGATGTGAAAAGAACTCCTGAAACAAAGAAAAGGTTCTTTCAAATGCCTGATAAAATGCTTATTAAACTAGGCATAATTGCTTTTGGCTGTATGACATGCGAGGGAATTATGTTCGATTGGAGCAGTATTTATTTTCAAAAAGTGGTGCATGTATCAAAGCATTTTATTACGCTGGGTTATGTAGCATTTATGTGTGCCGCTGCCATTGCAAGGTTTTCGGGCGATTGGGTAATAAACAAAATAGGCATTCAAAAAGTGTTGCAATGGTGTAGTGTTTTTACAATTGTGGGGTTTGCCATTGCTATTTTCTTTCCTTATATCATTACTGCAACCATCGGTTTTATTTGTGTTGGCATAGGCATTTCTTGCATTGTGCCACTTATTATGCGTTTGGCATCGCTTGCATCTACACAATCTCCTGGGGTGGCAATTGCTTCAGTATCTACTATTAGTTATTTTGGGTTTTTGTTTGGGCCTCCTGCCATCGGATACATTGCCCAAGCTGCCAATTTGCAATGGGCATTCGGAATTGGAATAGTAGCAGGAATAGGTATGTTGCTATTATTGAGTAGGGTGAAGGTTTAAAAAAGAGGTTCACTTTAAGAGTTTGAGAAAATGAAATACGATAACTCGCTCTGGGTAATTTCTTTCAGTATAATGTATTTCACTTTTTATGGAAGCTTTTCCAACTTTTTATGTGGTAGTTCAGACTTTCAGCATGACTGAACCCTCCTAAAAAAGGTTGAAACATTTTGGGTTAAAAACTAATTTTTTGATGTCACCTTTTGTTTTGTTTTCAAAAAAAGGATGCGCTAAAATTTGATTACATATCCATCTCTTTCCTGTTTTTTTGGGTCAACTTGTATCTTTATTCCTACTCAGGCATTATTATTTTTTCTTGATACTAAATTGATATTAATGGAATGTATTTCTGTTTTTGTGAGTTAGAAGCATTGCTTTTATTTAAACAATTTTTAGACTAGTTATCGATTGTGTACAAACTTTACAATCAATTACCCAATAGATAGTATTGAGGATTACAAATTAGGAATAAGTTATTTACGAAGTGAATTGGTATTAGGAATACCTAATTATATTATTAATTGTCTGCCCTTCTGAACATTTCGTCCAAAGGAGCTAAATTGGCAAAATGACCAGCTAAATCCGAATGGTTAAACAATTAGGGCACAAGAAATGAGAAAACAAGGGATTATTAACAGAAACGAAAACAAAGTGCTACAAGCCAAATACAATACCAATAGTGCGTTTTGGGCATAAAAAAACCCGCTATAAAAGCGGGCTGTGTGCCTCAGGCGGGAA